>Ga0160464_100433_pt1 | contig 31662 bp, 23 predicted proteins | sample HID1971I_E11MG_FD_108275 | JGI IMG/M metagenome (GOLD analysis project Ga0160464, IMG submission 108275) | Enriched millipede-associated microbial communities from UW Madison campus, WI, USA - HID1971I_E11 MG | ecosystem: Host-associated > Arthropoda: Insects > Digestive system > Unclassified ... | reverse complement strand
TACAATCTTCAGGATGCAGGTTTTGATACGGTGGAAGCCAATATCAAATTGGGTTTTAAAGGTGATGAGCGTGATTACGGCGTGGGTGCGCAGATACTAAGGGCCCAGGGCGTTAAGAATATGCGTCTGATGTCTAACAATCCGACCAAACGTGCCGGGCTTATCGGCTATGGATTGGAGATTGTGGAAAACATCCCTATCGAAATTGAGAGCAATGTTCATAATGAGACCTATCTACGTACCAAAAGGGATAAAATGGGTCATCAGATTATGAAAGGCTAACCCTATTTCTTCTTGCTCTTATTGGTATTGCTCACCGCTTCTTTATTCGGAGCGGCCTGCTTTTGCAAGCTGTCTTTTTCGGCTTGCTTTTTCCGTTGGTTCCTTCTGTATTCACCCGTCATTTTCTGATAAAACTCTTTAAAGCTATCAAACTGCTGGGTGTAGATCAATCCTACAGAAGTGACATTGTTGTTTTGATTGAGGTTGGAATTCAGGAAGCTATTTTGGATGGTTGGGGGCTTATTGGCCAGTTTACCCACCAGGCTGCCGTCTTTTTTAATCAGGCCTAAGATCTCCACCTCACCGCCAATATTGTTTTGGGTAAACCCGATAGGGGACAGATCACCACTCCGTCTATCCACAATGCCTGCATTAACCACCACCCGCTCATTAAAAAACTTAAAGGAAGCATTGGCCTCGCTGAGCGACCTGATATTGATGTCCACAAACTCCAGATTTAAGGAAGACAGCAAGTTGTTGAACTGGTTGAACAAGAGCTCGGTGGCCGTGTTGGTTACGCCCGATGTCAATTGTTTACCAATGCCTTCAGAGCCGGTTCCAGGAGCAAAGCTTCTCCTAATGATCAAGCTAAATGCCTGCAGGTTTAAATTATTTAAATCACTGAAATACGCCTGGAATTCCTCCTTGATCGCTGGATTAGAGGGGAAGAAAATATCCAGTTTGATCTCAGGCTGGAGCAGTAAACCCGTCAGTCCCATTTCTACTTCTGTCAGTACCCTATTGTCAGGTGGAGGGTTCAAGCGGCTCGCTGCCGTATAAAGATCGTTTAGACTCGCTCTAAGCGCGTATATAGCCTTCAACTGTATCTGCGCTTGCGTAGGATTGCCCGTCCATCTGATCGTTCCTCCCTGCCGGATGGTAAATTTTTTATTAATCACTTCCTGGGCGGTAAAATCAAAACTTCCGCTTTCAATAATATAGTCCCCAATCATTTCAAAATCACCGAGGCTGTTGATTTCCAGGTTGAGCTCCGCATTTCCTTTACCGCTGAGCTTACCCAGGTTGGTGAAGATGTTGGCTGTACTGTTTGGGTCTACCACCAGGTTAAAGCTCATGGTCAATCCGTCAAAGCTGGTCTGCCTCTTTACAACTGCGGAAGTATCCTTACTGACAAAAGTAATGAAGTCCTTGCTTGACACAGTTTCCGAACTATTGAGCGGCAGATTGAATACCGTGCCTTTCTCAGTTTTGGCGTCTATACCGATAAACATCTTATTCGTCGGCCCTCTAAAACGGAAAGTACCCGTGCCGTAAGCCCGACCATAATACACCGGATTATCTTTAGCCGTTGTATTGAGTGCCATAAAGTTTTTGGCTTCTATGGTCACATTGAGTGTTGGTGTATTGATATTGTTGAGGTCTACTGTACCATTGGCTACCGCTTCATTTCCTTCCACATCTTTCAATCGGAGATCGTCGACGTCGATCACACTATTGTTCACCGTTACCTTATCGTTAAGGGTATAAGCTGTTTTCAGGTAGTTTACAGTCACCTGTCCTTCATCAAAAGATACTTCTCCATTGATCTCCGGTTTGCTGAATGGACCTTTTACGGTGAGATCCGAGGAGATTTTACCTTTCAGATTAGAGACCAGTGTTTTTACAAAAGGTTCCAGGACCGCTAATTCGCTGTCGTTCATTTTTACCTGCAGGTCAATTTCTTTTTCTGCCAGGTTGAGTCCACCAGACAGTTTAAAAGTTTCACTGCCATCGCGATTAATGACGGTCGAGATGTTGACCAGGTTCTGGGTGTTGTCGTATGCCGAGGTTTCGGTCAGGTCGCCTATATATGTTTGATTCAGTTTAAGGGAGTCTATTTTCAGGTTGTCGTTGATTCGCGGAACCTTTAGGGCGTTATAGATCTCCGTTTTTCCATTTACGTTACCTGAAAGCTGTATTCCATTGCCTTTTAAAAAAGGGTTTAGTGTTCGCAGACTAAAGTTTTCAAATCCAACGGTCAAAAGATCTTTGGGGTCTTCAGATAGCATGCCGTTTACACTCAGGAGCTGATCCTCATTGCTCAATTCAAAGTTGCTGATTTCGGTATTTCCTTCGTGAAGCCTGATCCTTACCTTCTCCTGGATTTTCCAGTCTTCATTGTTGATCTTCAGGATGGAGGGCAAAATGCTGATCCTTGCGGTAGTATCACTGCCAAACTCCACCAGCCCGTTTAAATCCAGCTGGTTGACATCATCAGAATTGGACAATTTTACGTTCAGGGACAGGCTGTCGTTTCTAAGGATATTTGAAATATTCACATTTTTGATATACAGACTGTCGTTCAGGTCTACCCGATCTGAGGTGATGATGGCCTGCAGCTGGTTGGGGGTGGTATTTTCATCGATAATGATGTTGTTGACCGTAATGCCCTTATACTTCAATTTTTTTACAAAGCCGTTAAGCGTGGCCGTATTGTTCCTGGAGTCAAAATTGCCAATTAGTATAGCATCATCTTCTATTTCCAATCCCGGCGCAATCAGTTCTGCGATCGGTTCAAAACGCTTCACTTTCAGGTTAAACTCAAATATTTGGTTCTTAAACTTAACGATGTCCGCTTTTAAGGAAGGTATATAGGTTTTGGCCAATGCCTTGTAATAGGAGGGGATGGTATTGAGGTCGTACTGACCTTTAATACTGGCATCCACAATATCCGATTTGATTGTCAGACTTCGTTCTGTGCCCTGCCCGCTGGCCTGCAAAAATACAGAGTCTACATTGTAAATCCCTTTTACATTGTCGAGCCGGATTTGCTGGATCAATAAATCCCCCTCAATATTGTTCAGGTTATTGCCGGAAAAATTGGTGCTGAAGGTCGCATCTATCTTCAATGAATCCTTAAAGAGTTTGAGCGCCCTAAGCTTGGCATTTCTGATATTGGCCTTAAAATTAAATACCGGCAGTTTGGGATTCAGGTTTACTCCCCCATCAAAATCTAATTGTACATTCTTGTCGTTGATCTTTAGATTGCCGTCAAAGTATTTCTTGTTAAACGTTCCATTGATTTTTACATTTCTGTACCTGTAGTTGTTAAAATCAATGTAGTCAATATCGCCTTTTAGCTGTTCGGTTAGGTTCTTTACTTCAATGCCTCTTCCTTTTATAGACAATGCAGCGCTGATTTTCCCTAACAACTTTTCATTGAGGAGGTCGCCAACATTAAAGTCGAAGGTTTTCACTGTGCCGGAATAGGAAGGAGTACCGGCCTTGTCGATCTTCATGTTTACATCGGATACCACCCTACCTATGCGCGTTTTAAACTCTCCGAAGGCTATAAAATCATTCGTGAACCCTGTAAAGGAACCGTTGAAATTGATGTTTCCAAACTTATCCAGAATTTCCGGGATCAGTTTCTTCTTCTTACCTGTGGTCGTTTCCAGTATTTCTTCAAGATCCTTTTTATTGGTTCCGGCCATTTCTACCTTCAGGTCCATGAAAGTCTCACTGATTTTTGGCAGACCCTTCAATGCAAAGTCGCCTTTAAAATAGGTTGCTTTACCAGCTTTAACGGCAAGTTTTTTAGATTTCAGATTGTTCACCAATCCGCTCACCTGGCCGTCGACATCAATATCAAACTTCAGGTGATTTAAAGCAGGCGTGAAGTAAGATATATCCCTGGACGATATGTGGCTGTTTTTGAAATTAGCCTTCATGCGCACCTTGTTCACATAATCGTTGAAGTCCTTGTACTTTTGAAACTTCATTTGATAGTAGTCACTAATCCGGCTCTGATTGGTCACCAGCAATAAGTTTTTCATTTCTATCGCATTGGAATCTACGGTAGCCAGCGCATTCAGGTTTTTCAAGTAGAACCCGCTTTTCTCCCTGAAGTTTAAATTCTTAATGTTGACCTGGACAATGTGATCCGTCGTATTCAGGTCTTCAAATATGCCGTTAAGATTGCTGAGGTGGATATCGTCAAAGTTGACACCGCTGATTACCGTATCCCGGTTCAGGTTTTTATATTTGAAGCTTAATTGATTTAATATGATCCTGTCGAAAGATATTTCGTAGGGCTTTTTCTTTTTCTTTGGCTTTTTTGAAGGGCCGGAGTCAAAATAATCTATTATAAAATCAAGGTTGGTTGATTTGTCTTTGAAAGTTTTAAGATAAAAAGAACCCTGGTTGATCTGTACGGTATTGATGTTTACCTGACGCAGTTGAAGCGATAAAAGGTTGAGGTCGACCAAAAATTTAGGGGTATTCAATAAGGTGTCCTGCTGCTGGTCAAGAACCAATAGATCCTCAATCACGACAGATTTAAATGGCTTGAGGTAGATTCCTGATATGGAAATGGTGGTATTCAGTTCTTTAGAGAGAAAAGAAGCTGCTTTTTTTGCTACATAGGTCTGCACTGGCTTAAATTGCAGGGAGAACAATAGCACCACAATCAGTAATAAAACTGATGCAATAATCCAAAGCAGAATTTTTAATAGTTTTTTAATAGTTTTGTAGCTTAATAATAATGATTGTGTCTGTAATACTTGCTATTGAATCTTCTTGCGATGAAACCTCTGTTGCTATCTGTAACAACGGCAAAATTACGGCCAATGTTATTGCAAACCAAACAATTCATCAAAATTATGGTGGTGTAATTCCTGAACTCGCTTCACGTGTACATCAGCAAAATATAGTTCCTGTCATCAGTCAGGCTTTGGCCGACGCCAATATAGATAAAAAAGACATCAATGCGGTGGCTTTCACACGTGGACCCGGGCTGCTTGGCTCCTTATTGGTGGGGGTATCTTTCGCAAAATCTTTTGCTTTGGCCCTTGATCTGCCCCTGATTGCGGTGAACCATATGCAGGCCCATATTTTGGCGCATTTTATTGATGACCCTAAGCCCAGCTTTCCTTTTTTATGCCTGACTGTTTCCGGCGGACATACGCAGATCGTCCTGGTCAGGGATTATTTTGACATGGAGATCGTGGGCGAAACACTGGATGATGCGGCAGGAGAAGCATTTGATAAGACCGCTAAGATCCTGAGCCTGCCCTATCCCGGGGGACCGCTGGTCGATAAATACGCACAACTGGGCAATCCGCTTGCGTATAAATTTCCGGTACCACAGATTAAAGATCTAGACTATAGCTTCAGTGGTTTCAAGACCGCTATTTTATATTTTATACGTGACAAACAAAAAGAGGATCCCGCCTTTCTGGAAAAGAACCTGAATGACGTTTGTGCGTCAGTTCAATACAGCATTGTTCATATTCTGCTTGCCAAGCTGAAGAAAGCTGCTTTGCAATACGACATTAAAGAGGTGGCTATTGCTGGAGGTGTATCGGCCAATTCAGGCTTGCGTGCTACATTGCAGGATACAGCGGCTCAGTTGGGTTGGAATATATACATACCAGCATTTCAATACTGTACAGACAACGCCGCTATGATCGCCATTGCGGGTTACCATAAATATTTGAAGGGCGATTTTATTGGGCAGGATGTGGCTCCGCTTTCCAGAATGGAGTTTTAAAACTTAAATTAAAAGATTATGAACGCAGCAAGCTACCTATTTTTCGGATTATTGTTAATCCCTTTGATCATTTTTTTAGGATGGTTGATTAAGAAGGATAAAAAGAGAAATTACCTGGGCTTGGTTGTGCTGGTGATCATGGCTGCGATTGCTTTATTTGCTATCGTTAAATTCGACGACAAGTTTATGAAAACCGGCCGGGGCAGTTTGCTCAACCGACAAGCCCCAAGCTACAAGTAAAATAAAAAGACCGGCTTAATAAAACCGGTCTTTTTATCAAAATAGTATCGTTACTAAGCCTTTTCTTCCAGCTTATCGCCTGTGATCTCTGCCCTGATTTTAGCTTCCAGTTCATCGGCCAGTTCAGGATTGTCATGAAGCAACTGCTTCACCGCATCTCTTCCCTGTCCAAGCCTGGTCTCTCCATAAGAGAACCATGACCCTGCTTTCTTAATGATATTGAAGTCTACACCTAAGTCAATGATCTCGCCGATCTTTGAGATACCTTCTCCAAACAGGATGTCAAATTCTGCAACGCGGAAAGGAGGGGCTACTTTATTTTTTACAATTTTAACTTTTACACGGTTACCTGCTACCTCATCCCCATCTTTAATTTGTGAAGACCTGCGGATATCAAGGCGTACCGATGCATAGAATTTTAATGCGTTACCACCAGTTGTTGTTTCCGGATTGCCAAACATTACGCCGATCTTCTCCCGAAGCTGATTGATGAAAATACAGCAACATCCGGTTTTAGAAATTGTTCCGGTCAGTTTACGCAAGGCCTGTGACATCAACCTGGCCTGAAGTCCCATTTTTGAATCACCCATTTCTCCTTCGATCTCTGCCTTAGGGACTAAGGCAGCTACCGAGTCAATAACGATCACATCAATCGCACCCGAACGGATCAGATTTTCCGCAATTTCCAATGCCTGCTCACCATTATCAGGCTGTGATATCAACAGGTTGTCTACATCTACACCCAATTTTTTAGCATAGAACTTATCAAAAGCATGCTCGGCATCCACGATTGCTGCCATACCGCCTTTTTTCTGCGCTTCAGCGATGATGTGCGTAGCCAGGGTCGTTTTACCGGAAGATTCCGGTCCATAGATTTCAATAACACGGCCTTTAGGCACACCACCTATACCGAGTGCGATGTCTAAACTGATGGAACCTGTAGAAATCGATTCTATAGATTCTACCGCAGAGTCGCCCAGTTTCATAACTGTACCTTTTCCGTATGATTTTTCTAACTTATCTAATGTAAGCTGTAGTGCTTTTAATTTTTCAGCGTTTGGATTCATGTGGTCTGCTTCCTGTTGTATAATGTATAAATAATTGTTGTGCTAACTATATTAGCAAATGTATATAATAATATTAATATAAACCTAATTTTTAAAGAAAAAACTCTGTAAAACTAATTATTTTAGTTTGATGAAATTCTTTTGATAATATTTACAAATATTTGTGATCTCGCATATGCTGCATTTTGGCGATCTGGCTACACAGACATAGCGGCCGTGCAGGATCAGCCAGTGATGTGCAATATGAATGGTATGCTCGGGTAAATTCTTCACCAGTTCTTTCTCTACAGCAAGAGGAGTCTTGCCACTGGAAAGGCCTATCCTGTTGGCCACCCTAAATACGTGGGTATCTACGGCCATAGCCGGTGCATTATAGATCACAGAGGCAATGACATTGGCTGTTTTTCTACCTACCCCAGGCATTTTTTGAAGTTGATCAATATCCGATGGCACTTCATTGTTAAACTCATGCAGCAGCATATTCGCCATGCCCACCAGATGTTTAGCCTTATTGTTTGGGTAACTTACGCTTCTGATATAGTCAAATACAATATCAGGGGTCACATCAGAAAGTGCTTTTGCGTCAGGGAAGCGCTGAAAAAGTGCAGGCGTAACCTGGTTGATCCGTTTGTCTGTGCATTGTGCAGACAGTATTACAGCTACGAGCAGTTGAAATGGATTGTTATAATGCAGTTCGGTTTCTGCATGCGGCTGCTTAACAGAAAAATGGTCCACGAAAGCCTTATAGCGTTCTTTTTTTAGCATGGTCAAATATACATCAGATCACAGCAAAATCCCAGACATGGCGGAGCTTTTCCAAAAAAGCAGCCAACAAAAAAGCTGCCCTTTTTGGGGCAGCTTAATAAAATCTTTGTAGCGATTACTTTTTCTTCGAGTAAGCGAGGATTTTCTCAATCGTCTCATTCGAAGGGCTCTTCGCCAGCTTGTCCAGCTGCGGCTTAATGTTGTTGTAAAACAACAACTCGGATTCTTCAATGATTTCGTAAGACATTTTCTCGGGGGTTTCGGGTAAGTAATTCGCGTTTTTTTGAGGAGTAAAGGTTTTTGTCATAAGCGATAAACGTGTAAGTTTTTATAATTAAACGCTATTGCTTACAGATTATTTTAACCCCGGGAATAATATTTATTAAAAATAATTATCCTGCGAAATACCCGACCACCTGCCTCTAGGTCACCTCCTTGACTTTCATCATTTTTCGCAGGTTACTCAGCGCATACCGCATCCTTCCCAAAGCCGTGTTAATACTCACTTCTGTCAGGTCTGCGATCTCTTTAAAGCTCAGATCTGCATAATGGCGCATGATCAATACCTCTTTTTGTTCATCGGGAAGCAAATGGATCAAAGCCCGCAGATCGTGATGGGTCTGTTCCCTCAGCAGACGTTCTTCTGCACTTTCCTCATGCACCTGCAGCATATTGAGCACATCAGTCTCGCCGTCGGCGCTGGTAATGACCGGCGTCCGCTTCTCCCGTCTGAAATAATCGATCACCAGGTTGTGTGCAATACGCATCACCCAGGGCAGAAACTTTCCTTCCTCATTGTACCTTCCGGAGCGTAAGGTGTTGATTACTTTAATGAAAGCGTCCTGAAATATATCTTCGGCTAAATACTGGTCTTTCACCAATAAATAAATAGAGGTATAGATCTTAGATTTATGTCTCCGCAACAGTTCTTCTAAAACGGATTCTTTACCAGATATATACAATTTTACCAGTTCCTGGTCACTATATTCTTGTAGTTTCATAGGTTATCTTCTAAATTTCCTTGCTATTTGGCTAAAAGTAATTAGTAGATGTTTTTTTCTATAGTAGTTCTCCTATGTGTTTTGTTTGTAAATTAATTCTGTCTTTTTGTTCTCAACTTTCAAAAGAAGCATTTTTTTATTAGAATCCAACATTTTAAATGTTAAAAAAACTTAAATCTGTTTTTAGAGCCTTATTTTTGCATCCTGATAAAAACCCTAATTACAAATTTTGGTTTATATTTAAACCTATCTATTAGATGTAAATGAATAAGGAAATCCATAAAGATCCGCATAAAAATATAATCATAAAAGGTGCCAGAGTTCACAATCTTAAGAATATTGATGTTGCCATCCCTAAAAATAAGCTGGTTGTCATCACCGGAATGTCGGGTTCCGGCAAGTCTTCTTTGGCTTTTGACACCTTATATGCCGAAGGACAAAGGCGCTACGTAGAGAGCTTATCGTCTTATGCCAGGCAGTTTATGGGGCGTATGAATAAGCCGGATGTGGACTATATTAAGGGCATTGCCCCGGCCATAGCGATTGAACAAAAGGTGATTACCTCCAATCCACGCTCCACCGTCGGCACCTCTACCGAAATCTATGATTACCTCAAGTTGCTGTTTTCAAGGATAGGCAAAACCTATTCGCCCATATCCGGTGAGATCGTAAAACGGGATACGGTGAGCACGGTGGTCGATTTCATCACCAGCCTGGAGCCGGAAAGTACCGTTACCATATTTTGTCCTCTGTTCCCGCACAACGACCGCTCCGTCAAGGAAGAACTGGCGGTCCTGTTGCAAAAAGGATTTCTAAGGGTATCCCTGGATAATAAAATTCAAAAGATAGAAAGCATCCTGGAAGATGAAGGCTTTAAAGATTATAAACTGGAAGATGCCGATACGGTAAAGATCCTGATCGACCGGATCGTCACCAATACAGAAGAGGAAACCATCAGCCGCATGGCAGATTCTATCCAGACCGCTTTCTTTGAAGGGAAAGGCGATTGCTATGTGGAGCACGAAGGCAAAACAAATCATTTCTGCGACCGCTTTGAACTCGACGGGACACGTTTTGAAGAGCCTACGCCCAATTTCTTCAGTTTCAACAATCCTTACGGGGCTTGTAAACGCTGCGAGGGTTACGGCAATGTCATCGGTATTGACGAAGACCTCGTCATCCCCGATAAAAGCAAAAGTGTGTACGACAATGCCATCGCGCCCTGGCGGGGCGAGAAAATGAGGGAGTGGCTGACCAGGCTGATCAAATCAGCAGACCAGTTTGATTTCCCGATCCACCGTCCATACAGCGACCTCACTGAAAAACAGCAGCAGTTGCTCTGGACGGGCAACAAGCACTTTGCCGGACTGGATGCCTTCTTCAAAGAACTGGAAGAGCAGACCTATAAAATCCAATATCGGGTCATGCTGTCGCGCTACCGCGGAAAGACCACTTGCCCCGATTGTAAAGGCTCCCGCCTGCGTAAAGATGCCTCCTACGTAAAGATCAACGGTAAATCCATTATCGACGTTGTACTCATGCCGTTGTCGGTGATCCTCGATTTCTTTGACAACCTCGAGCTTTCTGAGAATGATCAGAAGATCGCCAAGAGGCTGCTTTCCGAAGTCAGCAGCAGGGTATTGTACCTCAATAATGTCGGCCTGGGCTACCTCACGCTAAACCGTTTGTCCAATACGCTCTCGGGCGGTGAGTCCCAGCGGATCAACCTGGCGACTTCCCTGGGCAGCAGCCTGGTCGGCTCGGTTTATGTATTGGATGAGCCGAGTATCGGACTCCATCCGCGCGATACCAATAAACTGATCGAAGTGTTACTTTCCTTAAGGAATGTCGGCAATACCGTGCTCGTGGTAGAGCATGAAGAGGAAATGATGAAAGCCGCCGACCATATCATCGACATCGGCCCTGAAGCGGGTACCCATGGGGGCAACCTGGTGTTTAGCGGTACTTACGACGAAATCATTAAAGACAAAAAGAGCCTGACGGGCAAGTATTTGTCTGGCGAAGAAAAAATAGCCATTCCTGCCAAACGCAGGACCTGGAAAGACCATATCCTGGTAAAAGGGGCGCGGGAAAACAACCTGAAAAATATTGATGTGAAATTCCCTTTAGGAATATTTACTGTCGTCAGTGGGGTGTCGGGTTCCGGAAAGACCAGCCTGATCAAAAAGATCCTGTATCCGGCGCTGCAAAAAGCGATCGGTAATTATTCCGGTGAGCAAACCGGCAGCTACGATGGCATCTTCGGCAACATCGACCTGGTGAGCCAGGTGGAGATGGTCGACCAAAACCCGATCGGGCGGTCGTCGAGATCCAATCCGGTCACCTATGTAAAGGCCTGGGACGATGTGCGCGCATTGTTCTCCGCCCTGCCTGCCTCTAAGGCAGCGGGTCTGAAGCCTGCTGCATTTTCATTCAACGTAGAGGGCGGGCGCTGCGACGTATGCCAGGGTGAAGGGGAAGTGAAGATAGAAATGCAGTTTATGGCCGATATCTTCCTGCCTTGCGAAGCCTGCAACGGCAGAAGGTTTAAGCAGCAGGTACTCGACATTACCTATCAGGAGAAGAACGTGGCCGATATACTGGACCTGACCATTGAAGAGGCGGTCACCTTTTTTAGCAATGAACCTAAGATCCTGGCCAAGCTGAAGCCCCTGGTGGATGTTGGCCTGGGCTATGTGCACCTCGGGCAGTCCTCCAATACCCTTTCCGGCGGCGAAGCCCAGCGGATCAAGCTGGCTTCCTTTCTGATCAAGGGCAACAATGCCAATAAGACCGTATTTATATTTGACGAGCCAACTACAGGGCTCCATTTTCACGATATCAAAAAGCTTTTGATCGCGCTCAATACCCTGATCGAGCAGGGAAATACCATCCTGGTGATCGAGCACAATATGGACATGATCAAATCAGCCGATTGGGTCATTGACATTGGTCCGGAGGGTGGCGATAAAGGTGGCAACGTTGTTTTTGAAGGTACCCCTGAAGATTTGCTGAAAGCCAAGGGCTCTTATACGGCCAAATATTTAGAAACCCATATGATTTAAGTACCTTAGTCCATGCTTTTTCTAACCTTTTTCCTGGGGATCATGCTCAATATGATCGGATATATTCCACCGGGCAATATCAACCTTACTGTGGTACAGATCACTATCAACCGTGGAATCCGGCAGGCCTATTATTTTATAGCAGCCTTTGCCAGTGTAGAGGTGCTGTTTACCTTTGGCATCATGCGCTTTGTACAATGGCTTTCCAGTGAAATCAACCTGGAAGGCATCATTGATATACTGATGATCGTGTTGTTCCTCGTGCTGGGTGTCATCACCTGGCGCTCCCGCAAGGAAATGCCCAAAGCAGATTATTCCAAAAAAGACAGCATCCGTTATGGGTTGATCCTGGGGGTAGTCAATCCCATGCAGATCCCGTTCTGGCTTTTTGTAGGGACTTACCTCATCTCCCATCAGTGGATCGACATCGGTTACTTATCTTTAACTATATTTAGTCTGGGCTCGGGGCTCGGCGCAGCATTGGCCTTATATGGCTTTGCCCGCTTTGCGGTATATATCCAGGAGAAGTTTACGCTCAGCAGCTATATTGTCAATAAGGCAATAGCGATGTTGTTTTTCGCCCTTTCCGCCTATCATGTTGGAAAGGTCATCTATGTGAATTTCATTAAGTAGCAATTTGATAAAATCTGCAAATTTCCTCAGGTAAGCACAGCAATTGAACGGCTTAAGCCTGATTATGGCTTAAGAGCTCCGGCACCCGCTTGTTGTTGCCCACAATCCATACGATGTCCTCATTCTCGAACACATATGTAGAATCGGGATTGAGGATGCGTTCGCCCTTGCGCTCTATACCGACCACCAGGCCTTGTGTCCTTTCCCGTATCCCAGAATCGCGGATCGTTTGCCCGTAGATCGGAGAACTGCTGTTGATTACGATCTTCTGTAAGGTCATGTCTTTCTTAGGGAAGTTGGATTCTGCATTTTCATCCAGACCGGAGTCAAACAACATCTTCACCGCGGCCAGCTGGTCATCTGTTCCGATCACCAACACCTTGTCGTTGGGGTACAAACGCTCATCGCGGCCCGGCGTAGGGATCATGATTTTGCCTCTTTCTATCAAGGCGATGTTGATGCCATATTTTTCCCTGACCGATAGTTCCACTAAGGTCTTGCCGACCAATGACGATTCCGGTGCCACGGTCAGTTCTGCAAGGTGCGTGTCCCAGGGCAATATCTCAGGTTGCTTGCTGTGCGCTTCCCGCGCATTGAGGTTGTATAAAAAGCGGCTTTCCAGGCGGTCGTAAAAGGTCTGCAGTTTCCTTGAAAACACAAACATGCCGATCACGATCAGGCTCAGGGCGATCAATATAGATACCCAGGTGTTGTAGAACTGGAAGATCAGGAAGCCTACAAAGAAAATGGCTAAGGCCACACGCATAATTTCCAGGGCAATCAGCGGGCCCCGGGTATATTTTTTATTGAGCCACAGATGGGAATAGGCCTTGCGCTCTATCCTCCGTATGGCAAGTGCCCAAAGGAAGGGTACCATGACAATCAGAGAGATCACCAGGCTCAGGATGATGCCGTAATCCCCGTTCAGGATATTTCTGGTCACAAAAGGCTGGATGTAAGTTGCCCCTAAAAAGATAAGCGCAATCAGGATGACTGAATGGATGATGGTATTAAACGTATACGTCTTTAAAAGGATTTTCCAATCGCTCAGGGTGGTGATCCCTGCCGTACTGGAACTGTAGCGGTTGATGCCTTCCACCCATCGCCTCGGCAATTTCCTTTCCAGGAAAAAGTAAAAAGGCTCTGAAGCTTTGATGAGATAAGGGGTGGTAAAGGTGGTGACCGCGGATACAGCCACTGCTACGGGGTATAGAAAATCACTGGTTACTTTGAGCGTGACCCCAAGTGTGGCAATGATAAAAGAGAATTCCCCGATCTGCGCCAGGCTCATGCCTGTTTGTACAGAGGTCTTTAAGGGCTGACCAGACAATAGCGCACCCAGGCCGGAGCTCAGGAATTTGCCGATGACGGTAGCCAGGGTGATGATCACAATTGGAACCGCATAATCCAATAAGATGCTGGGATCGATGAGCATACCCACCGACACAAAGAATATCGCGGCAAATAAGTCCTTCACCGATTTGACGAGGTGTTCTATCCGTTCTGCCTGAGGGGTCTCTGCAAGTATGGAGCCCATGATGAACGCACCCAAGGCCGCAGAAAAGCCAACCTGTACGGCCAGCAAGACCATCAGTAAGCATAGGGCAATAGACACGACCAGCATGGTCTCATCGTTCATGAGTTTCCGCGTTGCTTTTAAGAAAGTGGGGATCAGGAAAATACCGCCTATAAACCACAATACCAGGAAGAAACCCAGTTTTAAGATAGAGATCAGCATCTCAGAACCGGCAAATTGCTGGCTGACTGCCAATGTGGATAGCAATACGAGCAATAAAATGGCGACCAGATCTTCCACAATCAGGACACCGAAGACCAGTCCTGCAAACTTTTTATGCTTGACACCCAGTTCTTCAAAAGCCCTGATGATGATCGTTGTAGAGGAAACAGACAAAATACCGCCCAAGAAGATGCTGTCCATCGTAGCCCAGCCCATCAGCTTCCCCGCTACAAAACCGATCAGCAACATAGAAACAGCCTCTACCACCGCGGTGATGGAAGCCGAGCCACCTACCTTGACCAGCTTTTTAAAGCTGAATTCCAGTCCAAGGCTAAACAAAAGGAAGATGACCCCAATCTCCGCCCAGATGTGGATGCTCTCATTGTCTGTAACGGTAGGAATGAATTTGATATGCGGTCCAACCAGCAAGCCAGCCAAAATATAGCCGAGCACCAGGGGTTGCTTTATTTTTTTGAATAGGAGGGTCGTTACGGCTGCCGCGGCAAGTATTAATCCGAGATCTGTAATTAAGACGGGTAAATGTATCATATAACGAGGCTAAGGGTTTGATGGCTAAAATTTGTCACGTACCTTTGTTCTCGTAATGTACGAAAAAATCCCGATTTTCTCGGATAAACATACTTTAAAGTGGTTTTATTGCACTTTGTTGAAAAAATCAAGCGTATCCTGCTTGTCTTGTTTCAGTTGCTCTTTCAATGCTTCCAATCCTGTAAACTTCACATCATGCCGCAAAAATTCAAGGAAGGTCATCCGGATATCCTGCCCATAAATCTCCTTATTGAAATCAAAGATGTTCACTTCGATGTTCCTGGTCATACCATTGATGGTCGGCCGCTGCCCGATATAGGCCATCCCTTTAAACGATCCTTCCTGCATGTCCACCGTCACTGCATAGATCCCATCAGAAGGGATCAGCTTATACGTTTCCTCCACAAACAAATTGGCGGTAGGAAAGCCAATCGTCCTGCCGATTTTATCTCCTTTGATCACACGGCCGCTTAAAGAAAAATGATAGCCCAGGTAGGTTGCCGCCAGGGCCACATCTCCGGCCAGCAGCGCTTTCCGGATCTTGGTGCTGCTCACCGCCACATCATCAATGTCCTGCTCCGCGATCTCTTCAATCTTATAGTCAAACTGCCCGCACAGGTCCTGTAGCTCTTTTAGCCCACCTTTTCTGTCTTTGCCGAAGCGGTGGTCGTAACCCACGATCAGGTATTTGATGCCGATCTTTTCGACCAGGATATGCTGGATATATTCCGTATGGCTCAGGTTGGAAAAATCCCTGGTGAAAGGGGTGATGATCAAATGGTCTACCCCCAGTCCGGCCATAATCTCTGCCTTTTCATGAATGGTATTGATCATTTTAAGGTCCTGGTTTTCCGGATCAATGATCATCCTCGGATGGGGGAAAAAGGTCAAAATCACACTTTCCCCGCCGGTAGATTTGGCCAGTTCACACAGCCGCTTGATGATTTTCTGATGGCCGAAGTGTACGCCGTCAAAGGTGCCTATCGTGGCTACCGCATTGTTCAGCTTCGTAAATTCATTCAGGTGATGATATATCTTCAAAACAATAAAATTAATGTAACGACTGACGCTTTACCACGCCACCTTTTATATCTGCAATTTGTTGCTGTACCACAAAAGCATCCGGGTCGATCTGCCTGATCTCGGTCTGCAGTTTGCCCATCTCCAGTTTGGTCACTACCGTGTACAGGATGTCTATATCTTTCTTAATTCCATATCCGCCCTCCCCCTTATACACAGTTACGCCTCTTTTCATATCGTTGATGATGAAGTCTTTGATCTCGTCATTTTTGTCGGAAATGATGGTCACCCCGGTATATTGCTCCAGTCCGTTGACCACAAAGTCTATGGTATTGCTGGCCGACAAATAAGTAAGTATGGCATACATGGCAGTTTCGATCCCTAAGAAGAACGCCGCAACGGCGAAGATCAATATGTTGAGCGCCAAAATGATGTTCCCTACCGTCAGCATACTCCTTCTGCTGATGTATAGCGCCAATACCTCTGTACCATCAATCACACAGCCGCCACGCATGGCCAGGCCGATACCGCCACCTAAAAATAATCCCCCAAAAAAGGCGATCAGTAATTTATCATGGGTAATCGGTTCAAATGGCAACAAAAACAACATACCCGCCAGCGCCATAATGGCGATGGACGTTTTAATGGCAAATCCCCTGCCTATCTGCTTATACCCCAGGATAACGAAAGGGATATTGATGACCACAATCAGGTAAGAAAGCTTCAGACCGGTAAGGTTGCTGATCAACAGGGAAATACCGGTCACCCCGCCATCTATAAATCCATTGGGCATCAGGAAGCTCTTCAATCCGAAACATGCCGAGATGATCCCGCAGGTAATCAGAAATATATCCTTCGTGTACCTGACGTTTCTATTTTTGAAATGGGTATGCATGGTGCTATTTATTGCGTAAGTAACTGACCAGGTCCATCACCTCAAAGGCATCTTTCAACTGGAAATTTCCACTCCGTGTACGGGTCAGCGCAGACAAATACGCACCATTGTTCAGGGCCTTGCCAAAGTCGGACACCAGTGAGCGGATATAGGTCCCTTTGCTGCACACAATTCTAAAGTCTACTTCAGGAAGCTCAATTCTCGTGATTTCAAACACCGAAACCGTCACATTCCTTAGCCGAAGCTCGGTCTCTTCTCCCCGGCGGGCTTTTGCATATGCGCGTTCGCCATTGACCTTCACCGCCGAATGCGCAGGTGGGTACTGCTGTATGTCGCCGGTAAAAGGCGCTGTAGCCGCATAGATGGCTTCTTCAGTCAGGCCTTCCAATGGAAAGTTCTGGTCGGCCGTAGTTTCCAGATCATAGGAAGGCGTAGTCGCACCAAGCACCATTGTGCCGGTATATTCCTTTTCCTCGGCCTGAAAAGTATCGATTTGCTTGGTGAGTTTACCGGTGCAGATGATCAGCAGGCCGGTCGCTAAGGGATCCAGCGTACCCGCATGACCTACCTTTAGTTTCAGGGGTTTAAATGAATTTCTGATTTTTCCGACCACATCAAAGCTGGTCCATTTATAGGGCTTATTGATCAGCAGCAGTTCGCCTGCGGCGAAATCGAATGTCCTTTCACCTAATCCCTTACTGTCGGAGGAAGGGTCGCTGTCCTGTACATGCTCTGAAACCTTAATGCCTTCTGTAGGTTGTTCCTCTTGCTCTTTTACGCTTTCTGCACTCAAAATAAACTTTTAAAATTAAGCTGCAAAGCTACAAATTAAATAATTTGCAGGGACTGCCCGCTCAGGATTAATCCGATGATGATCAGCCCGGCTACAATGCGGTACCAGCCGAAGATCCTGAACCCATTTTTATTCAGGTAGCCGATGAAGCTTTTGATGGCCAGCATGGCGACGATAAAGGCGACGATATTTCCAAAAGCCAAAACCTGTATCTGCTCGGAAGAGATCACATGGCCTTCCTGGTAAAAATCCAATAGCTTTTTGGCGGTTGCCGCAAACATAGTCGGCACCGCAAGGAAGAATGAAAATTCCGCAGCCAGTTTTCTGCTCAGGTTTTGCGACATGCCCCCTACGATGGTGGCGCCCGATCTGGATACTCCAGGAATCATAGCAAGGCATTGAAAGAAGCCTATTTTTAAGGCCGTTCCATAATTGATTTCCTCTTCCTCTGTAATGGTGGCATTGTTGAACCATTTATCTACGAACAACAAAATAACTCCACCTATCACTAAAGACACGGCTACGGTCATCGGACTTTCCAGCATCTGGTCGATCCGGTCGCTCAGGAAAAAGCCAAATACAGCGGCAGGAATAAAGGCGATCAATAATTTAAAATAGAAATTGACACTTTTAAAAAAGCGCTTAAAATACAGAACAAGTACCGATAAGATGGCACCCAACTGGATCACAATGGTAAAGAGCTTCACAAAAGGATCAGATGCAATACCCATAAAAGCGGAAGCGATGATCATGTGGCCGGTAGAAGACACCGGCAAAAACTCCGTTAACCCCTCTATGACAGCGAGGATAAAAGCCTGAAGAAAATCCATTGAAGATTATTTTTTTAAGATGGCGTATACCCCAAAAGAAAAGCCTGCCAAAACGACCATTGGCGCCAATGTGGTTTTTCTAAAATCATAGATGTCTGTGGTGCCCATCATCAGGATGAAACCGACCACTACGATCGCAATGGCGATCAACAGCAACTGATAGTTCTTTTTAGTAAATACCATTTGATTTTGTGCATCCTGCTGTGCAGGAGCTGATTTTTTTTCTGCCATTATCTGTAAAGGTCGTAAGTTTTTAAACGTAAATATTTGCTCACTGCAAAGGATGTACTGATGGCGGTAATGAAAATACCGATGCCCACCAGTGCCAGCAATACCATTCCGAATTCGGTATAGTTTCTAAGGATCACAATTTCAGGGATCTCCCTTTGTGCATAATACAATAAGCCCAGGAGCAGGATGATCGCAATAAATGCGGCAATGAGTCCATGCAGCGCCGCCACCAATATAAAAGGCTTGCGGATAAAGTTTTTAGTAGCCCCCACCAGTTGCATACTCTTAATCAGGAAGCGCTGCGAATAGATCGCCAGGCGGATGGTATTGTTGATCAGTGCGATAGAAATCACCAATAGGATGCCGGCAAAGCCCAGGATGATCAACCCGATCGTCCGGATGTTTTTATTGACCATATCGATCAGTGAGCTCTGGTAGATCACTTCTTTCACTACAGGGTTCTTTTTGATGGTCGCTTCCAGGCTGTCGATGCTTTTAGTATTGGCATAGTCGGCCTTCAGATACACATCGAATGTAGAACGCAATGGGTTATAACCGAGGAAGTTTACAAAATCTTCGCCCAGGTCTTCTGTCAGGTTTTTAGCGGCCAGTTCTTTATTGATATATTCCGTTTGCTTGACGGCAGCATAGGCATTCAGGTCTTTCTGAAAGGCAAGTACCTCCGTTTCTTTGGCACTCTCGTCTACGATGATATTCAGTACAATATTTTCTTTTACATAGTTGGACAGATTTTTAGCATGCACCATGATCAATCCCAGCATGCCCAACATCAACAATACAAGTGCTATACTAAAAATAGTAGAGATATATACGGTTTTCGTCTTCTTAGAAGCATTACTTACTTCAAATTCTTCCATGTTTTGTATTTATGTATCTGCGAAAATAAAAAAATATACGCAACTAGTTTAAATTATGTGGCTTTTGCTGTATTATATTGTAAATTTGAATAACGAAGTTTGGCGCCGATTAGTTTACTTCACCTGTAAATTTAGTTTCCGGTACTCTAAAGATCTTTCGTAAACCCAGCTTTTTCCTGTTCCCGAAATGAGTTTTAGCCCCCTCTGAGATGTGGTTGAGATCGGTTATTACTGAGGCCAATATCAAGCCATATTCAACCCACAGTAACCCCACCTTTTTTCCGGAAAAACGTGGGGTCACTGTGGACTCACTGTGGCCTCAGGGTGGGGTCAGTGCGACTCAATATCCCGCCCATTTTAGACCGTGCTAAACCGGAGTATCCGGGGATTCAAAAAGAGTAAAAGGAATGGCTTCAACAATATTGTCGGAAGCAGGTAGGAATACGCTAAGTTAATAAATATATTTGGGGATTGATGAGCCAACACCGAAGTTATTTCAATCATTTTTCAGTGATCGCCAAATGGGCGTTGCTGCTGCTTATTGTAGGTGCAGCTGCTGGTACGCTGTCCGCACTGTTTCTGACCTCGCTGGCCTGGGCCACTGATTTCAGGGGGCAGCACAGCTGGTTGCTTTATTTTTTGCCGCTTGCTGGTTTGCTGATTGGCCTGATGTATCATTATTGGGGCAAAAGCGTAGAGCGGGGCAATAATTTAGTGCTCGACAGCATCCATCGTCCGCAACAGGTAATTCCTTTCAGGATGGCGCCCATGGTGCTGATCGGTACGATAGCAACCCATCTTTTTGGCGGATCAGCCGGAAGGGAAGGTACTGCTTTGCAGATGTCGGCTGCGGCGGCCGACCAGCTCCACAAGCCATTCCGGATCGATCAGGAAGAACGGATGATCTTATTGATTGCCGGACTGAGTGCGGGTTTTGCCTCTGTTTTTGGTACGCCGCTGGCCGGGGCCCTTTTTGGGCTTGAAGTATTGCTGATCCGGAAAATTCCTTATAAGGCGATTGTGCCATCGATCCTGGCCGCTTATCTGGGTGCCTGGGTGACGGAACTTTGGGGTGTCGGCCATACACATTATGCGGTAGGATGGATCCCCCGGCTGAGCGTAAACACTCTGGCTGCGTCTTTTCTCGCAGGAGTCGCCTTCAGCATTGCTGCGGTGACCTTTGTATGGCTTACCCACTTTTTGTCAAAACAGTTCAAACGCATTGGGTATGCGCCCCTGCGGCCGCTGTTGGGCGGGTCTCTGGTTGTATTGATGGTTGTCGTACTGAGCAATGGCTTGGGAAGCGGATTGGGTCTTGACATGTCGAAATATATCGGACTTGGTATTCCGGTGATCGTAGATGCCTTTGGACAGGCAGCCCAAAACCAGGATTTTGCTTTGAAGATCTTGCTGACCGCCCTTACACTGGGCGCAGGTTTTAAGGGTGGAGAGGTGACGCCATTGTTTTTTATCGGTGCTACACTGGGCAGTGCATTGTCGGTGTTCCTGCCTTTGCCGGTGGGACTGATGGCAGGGATAGGGTTTGTGGCGGTCTTTGCGGGAGCAGCGAAAACACCCCTGGCCTGTTGCCTGATGGCGATGGAATTGTTCGGGCCAGCCTGTTTTGTCTTTGCTGCGGTGGCCTGTGTTACTGCCTATTACCTGTCGGGGCAAAAGGGTATTTATAGTGCGGAGGCCAATAAAGCACCAACTCATTTTCTCCTGGGTAAAGCCATTTGGTAGAGTGCAGGGGGGCTTCTGCTAAAGATTTTTTCAAAAGCAGGCTTAATTTCCTTATTTTCGTCCCCTTATATAGTACGTAACAATACCTATCATAATGGATTACCAATTTAAAGAGATCGAACAGAAGTGGCAAAAGCACTGGGCAGCACAGCATACGTTTAAAGCCGAAAAGGATACTACAAAGCCGAAATATTATGTGCTGGACATGTTTCCGTACCCTTCAGGTGCGGGTTTGCATGTGGGGCACCCGCTGGGCTATATCGCTTCCGATATCTTTGCCAGGTATAAAAGACTGAAAGGTTTTAATGTATTGCACCCGATGGGATATGATTCTTTTGGTTTGCCCGCAGAGCAATATGCGATACAAACCGGTCAGCATCCTGCATTGACGACCGAAACCAATATCAATACCTATAGAAGGCAATTGGACCAGATCGGGTTTTCGTACGACTGGAGCCGTGAGGTGCGCACCAGTGAGCCGGATTATTATAAATGGACGCAGTGGATCTTTATGCAGTTGTTCAATTCCTGGTACAACCTGGATACCGACCGCGCGGAAGACATCACCACGCTGATCGAGAAATTTAATGCTTCGGGCAATGCGGAGGTGAGGGCGGTATGTGATGAAGATACGCTGACTTTCCAGCCGAGCGACTGGGCGACCATGACCGATGAGGAAAAGCAAAGGGAATTGCTGAAATACCGCCTGACTTACCTGAGGGAGAGTACGGTCAACTGGTGCCCGGCCCTGGGTACGGTTTTGGCCAATGATGAGGTGAAAGACGGTTTCTCTGAAAGAGGAGGGCATCCGGTAGAGCAAAAGAAAATGATGCAATGGAGCATGCGCATCTCGGCCTATGCCGAACGCCTGCTTCAGGGATTGAATGATATCGACTGGCCGGAGCCTGTGAAGGAGATGCAGCGCAACTGGATCGGTAAGAGTGTGGGTGCGAGTGTGCGCTTCGCGATTGAGACCACTTCGATGGAACCTCCATTGAGCCAGGATTATATAGAGGTGTTTACCACAAGGGTGGATACAATATTCGGAGTTTCTTACCTGGTGCTGGCGCCAGAGCACGAGCTGGTGGCCGAGCTGACCAAGCCCGAGCAAAAAGCAGGGGTGGAAGCTTATATATTGCAGACGAAGAAAAAGTCTGAGCTGGACCGCATGGCGGATACCAAAACGGTGTCGGGTGCTTTTACAGGAAGCTATGTGATCAATCCGGTGAGCGGTGAGCGGGTGCAGTTGTGGATCGCGGATTATGTATTGGCGGGCTATGGCACCGGAGCGGTGATGGGTGTGCCAAGTGGCGATCAGCGCGACTGGCTATTTGCTACACATTTTGGTTTGCCTATTGTTCAGATCCTGGATGCACAAAAAGATATAGAGACACAGGCCGATGCGACCAAAGAAGGCCGGTATATTAATTCTGGATTCATTAATGGACTGGGCTACAAGGAAGCAACAGAGACCTTAAATACCTGGCTGGAAGAACGTGGCGCCGGTAAAGCAAAGATCAATTTCAGAATGCGGGATGCCATTTTTGGCCGTCAGCGCTACTGGGGTGAGCCGATCCCTGTTTATTTTAAAGACGGATTGCCTTACCTGGTCAAAGAAGAAGAATTGCCTCTGGTATTGCCGGAGATCGATAAATATCTGCCGACAGAAAGTGGCGAACCGCCGTTGGGCAGGGCTGAAGACTGGAGCTACGAAGATCAGTATGAATATGAACTGAGCACAATGCCGGGCTGGGCGGGTTCCAGCTGGTACTGGTACCGATATATGGATGCGTCGAATACTTCGGCTTTTGCTTCTAAGGATGCGATTGCTTACTGGAAGGATGTGGATTTATATATTGGCGGTTCTGAGCATGCTACAGGGCATTTGCTTTACAGTCGTTTCTGGAATAAGTTTTTGAAAGATTTAGGCTATGTGCAGGAGGAAGAGCCTTTCAAGAAACTGATCAACCAGGGGATGATCCAGGGTAGGAGCAATTTTGTGTACCGGGTGGTCGATGAAGAGGGAAGAGGAACGAATACTTTGGTTTCTTACGGATTAAAGAAAGAGTATAAGACGACCGCACTACATGTAGATGTAAATATCGTTGACAATGAGATTCTGGATATTGAAAAGTTTAAGGCTTTCCGTCCGGAATTTGCTTCTGCAGAGTTTATATTGGAAAATGGCAAATACATCTGCGGTGTAGAGGTAGAGAAAATGTCCAAATCTAAGTTTAACGTGGTCAATCCTGATGTGCTGATCGAAAGTTACGGTGCCGATACCTTGCGTATGTACGAGATGTTTTTGGGGCCGCTCGAGCAAAGCAAGCCATGGAATACCAACGGTATTGAAGGGGTGTTCAAGTTTTTGCGTAAGTTTTGGAGGTTGTTTCACAATGAAGCATGGGATTTCCATGTGAATGATTCTGTACCTTCTAAAGCAGAATTGAAGGCCTTGCATAAGATCATTAAGAAGGTTCAGGATGATATTGAAAGATTCTCTTTCAATACTTCTGTGTCCAGCTTTATGATTGCGGTCAATGAACTGACGGACCTGAAATGTAAAAACCGACAGGTGCTGGAAGACCTGGTGATTGTGCTTTCTCCTTATGCGCCACATATTTGTGAAGAGTTATGGGTATTGCTGGGCCGGGAAGCGGGTAGCTTATCTTATACCGCTTATCCAACTTTCAACCCGGATCATTTGGTGGAAGATGAGTTCAGTTACCCGGTGTCGGTGAATGGGAAAACCCGTTTGAATATGAACCTGAGCCTGACCCTGGAGGCCGCAGATATTGAAGCTGCGGTACTGGCCAATGAGGAGGTGCAGAAATACCTGGAAGGTAAAACTCCTAAAAAAGTTATTGTAGTGAAAGGCAGAATTGTGAACTTGGTGATATAAATATATTTTTTGACACAAAAAATAAATAATGATATCAAAATTTCTTTATCTTGCGTAAGAAATCTTCAATTGTAAAACTATGGTTGTCGATTAATTATAAGGGATTTATACTTATTTATACTAAAACTGAGCCAGATTAAGTCAAATACTCGCCAACTGGTAGCTGAGGTTTTCAAACAGATGTCTGAAGACAAGCGTTCTGTTGTGCGAATTTATGACGAAGATAAACCGATTGGTAAGGTCACTTTTAATGAGTTGAAGGCTTTTTTAGATCATAAAAAAGAAGTCGGGAATATCTATCACCACAAGCTTAATTTTGAAATGGGGACGGCCTTGCATATCATTCGTCAAATGAGGAATGACGATGCGAATGGAGAACCTGAATTTGGCACGAAGAGGCTTAACTACAAACTGACTACCGTTGCGGTGATTGCGGCGATGCTGATCGGGATGGCCTGGTGGTTCTTTAAGCCTGCGTCACCTGTTGACGTCGCTTCTACAGAATTGGTTGCGGCGGTTTCTGATAAGGCCATGCTGACTTTAGAGAATGGTGCGCAGATCAATCTGAGCGATGCCAGGGCGGGAGTGGTTTATGCGGAGCCGGGATTACAGATTGTTAAGGTGAAAGAGGGACAGATTGCGTACCGGGTGAAGAGTGGCCATCATGCTGCTGTGGCAGGTGCTCAACATACGATCACAACGCCTACCGGAGCGCAGTTTGAGGTTTTACTGCCTGATGGCACGGCTGTCTGGCTGAATGCAGAATCCTCTCTTAAATTCCCTGAAACCTTTGTTTCAGTGGATGCCAGGCGGATTTCTTTAACGGGGGAAGCTTATTTTGAGGTTGCCCATGATAAAACAAAACCTTTTTACGTATCGTCTAAAGGACAGGATATCCAGGTATTGGGCACGCATTTTAATGTAAATGCCTACGGCAATGAAAAGAGCGTGAAGACGACCTTACTGGAAGGCTCGTTGAGGGTCACTTCCAAAACGGATCAACAATCTGTATTGTTAAAACCACAGGAGCAGGCGATATTGGACGGCAATACGTTATCTGTGAATTCATTGAAAGCAGATGACACGGCTTCATGGAAAGACGGTGAATACATATTCCGGAATATGCCTATGGAAGACGTCATGCGGACGGTCGAGCGTTGGTTTGGTGTGAAGGTATCTTATCAGAATGACCAGGTTAAAAAATCGCTTTTAGGCGGTACGATTGTGTTGTCGGCCAACTTGTCTGACGTACTGGAGATTCTGGAGCTGTCTGCAGGTGTTCAATTTAAAATAGAAGGCAGGAGCGTTACTGTATTAAAATGACATTATTAAGAAAAGGCGGGATTTTGTTGATTCTGCTGTTCCTTACTGGTCCCGCGCTGTATGCGCAGAAGCTGAACTACGTTCAGAAAGATGTTTCCCTGGTCAGATTTTTTAAAGAGATCAGGAAGCAAACGGGTGTCAGCGTGATCTGGAATGAAAAGGATTTTAATGTTGACCGCAAAATCGATGTAAGTTATACTGATCTCGAACTCAAAAAGGTGCTGGATGATATTTCTGGCAGACTTCATCTGAGTTATACAATTGTGGGCAAGATGGTTCTTGTGAAAGACAATATGGTCGCACAGGCGGTTACGCCAACGGCTAAACAGGAGAAAGACCCAGTCGCTGTTTTGCAAAAGGAATTCTTTTTAGAGCAGGTGGAAATTGTAAGCACGGGTTATCAGCAGATCCCTAAAGAAAGGGCTACGGGTAGTTTTGTGCTGGTGGACAGTGCGCAGTTGAACAGGAAGGTGAGCACGGATGTGCTGAGCAGACTGGAAGGCATCACGAGCGGGCTTTTATTTAACAAAAATACGGTAAGCAGCAATTCAGGTAATCTGGATTTGTCTATCCGGGGCAGAAGCACCATTTATGCCAATGATCAGCCACTGATTATCCTGGACAATTTTCCTTTTAACGGGGATTTCAATTCCATCAATCCGAATGATGTGGCGAGCATTAGTGTGTTGAAAGATGCCGCTGCTGCTTCGATCTGGGGCGTGCGGGCAGGAAATGGAGTAATTGTGATCACCACGAAAAAAGGGAAATATAGGCAGCCATTGAACCTGAGTTTTAACAGCAACCTGACTGTTTCTGGTAAGCCGGACTTGTTTTACAATCCTAATTATTTGAATTCTTCAGACTTTATTGATATTGAACGGTATCTGTTTGAGAATGGGAAGTATAATGCTGCACTTGTGGACAAGGTGAATTACCCCGTGGTTTCGCCGGTGGTGCAGATATTGGACCGGCAGCGCCAGGGGGCTTCGGCCGGGGAAACGGAAAGGCAGCTGGATGCGCTGAGGGGAAATGATGTGCGGAATGAGGAACTGAAGTATTTTTACAGGAAAGCGGTAACGCAACAGTATTTTCTGAATATGAGTAAGGGTACGGAGAGGTCCAGCCACTATTTTTCAGGGGGATATGACCGGTCTTTGCAAAGTTTGGTGAATAATGAGAATAACCGGTTGACGGTAAATACGCAGCATACGGTGAGGTTGTTGAAGAATTTGGAGATGAGTGCGGGGTTGAATTATATTGGGAATAGAGGAAAGGTGGATAGTACAATAGTTGGCATTTCCCTGAGTCCAAACTTTACACCTTATTATCAGTATAAAGATGCGAATGGTAGGGCAACTGTTTTTGATAAATACAATAGCGTTGACTTCAATACATCCTACCTTGAAAAAGGGTTCCTGGATTGGTCTTATGTACCTTTGGATGAATTGGCATTGCCGGCCACTATGGTGAAAGGAAATGATCTGAGATTGAATGCCGGACTAAAATATACTGTTTTTCCTGGTTTAAGTGTTGAAGCCAAATATCAGTATCACAAAATAAAGAACCGTTCAGAATTGGTTAGTGGTATGGAGGCTTATATGACCAGGAACCTGATTAATCAATTCTCCATCGTAACGACGGGTCAGGTAAGTGGCTACAATATTCCTTTGGGTGCCATACAATATCTCAGCAGGATAAAGGCTCTCGGAGAAAATTTCAGGGCACAATTGAATTATGAGAAATCCTGGGCAAGGCATGCTGTTTCTGCGCTAGCGGGTTATGAGCTTGCGGAGTTTGATACACAGGCCAATAGATATACCAATTATGGGTACGATGCGGCAACAGGAAACTCGATGGCGGTGGATACGCTTAGCTTTTTTAATCTAAATCCTTCCGGAAGGGGAAAGATTAGTAGTGCAGCAGATCTTTTCGGGAAGCTAGATCGGATCCGTTCTGCATTCGCCAATGTGGCCTATACCTATGATTATAAATATACCTTATCGGGAAGTGCGAGGACGGATGGTTCAAACTATTTTGGGGTGAAGACCAATCAGAAAAGTGTGCCCTTGTGGTCGGTAGGTGCTTTGTGGCATTTGGATAGAGAGGGATTTTATAAATCCGAATGGTTACCAGTTTTGAAACTCAGGGCCTCATATGGCTACAATGGAAATCTGGATAAAGGCAATACGGGAATCACCACATTTAGATACAATACCTTAAATGCGATTTATACCAACATTCCTTTTTCTAACATCATCAATATTGGTAACCCGGAGTTGAGGTGGGAGAAGATAGGCATTGCGAATTTTAGTGCGGATTTCGAATTGAAAGACCATGTGATCAGTGGCCGCCTGGAATACTTTTTCAAAAATGGAAAAGATATGCTGGGTGATAAGTCTTTTCCATCCAGCGCTGGTGTCAAGATTTTAAGAGGAAATTATGCGGAGATGAAAGCCAGTGGTTTTGATTTTTCTTTAAATTCCCGTAACCTGAATGGGGAGCTGAAATGGCAGACCAATTTTCTTCTGTCTACGGTCAATGACCGGGTGACGCTGTATGATGTGGTAGAGCCTAATAGTATTTATTATATTAGTGATTACAGTCGAAAGCCGGTATTGGGCAAGCCGGTCTATGGTATATATAGTTATCGTTGGGCCGGGTTGGATCCCCTAAATGGAGATCCAATGGGTTATTTAGGCAATGAGATCAGTACGGATTACACAACGATCGTTAATAAAACGACAATAGGAGAATTGGAATACCATGGATCTGCACGTCCTACGGTATTTGGCGCTTTGAACAATACGGTTTCTTATCGTAACTTTACTTTAGGTGTAAACATCAGTTATAAGCTGGGTTATTATTTTAGAAAACCTTCTGTAAATTATCACAACATGTACAATCAAAGTTTAAGTTTAAATATGCAGAAAGACTTTGCGCAGCGTTGGCAAAAACCTGGAGATGAAAGCTGGACAAGTATCCCATCCATGGGCAGCTATGGTGAAGATGCGAACAGGGATGTGTTTTACAACAGTTCATCTGCGACCGTACATAAAGGAGATCACATTCGGTTACAGGACATTAGTTTGAGTTATGACCTGAAAAATACCAACTGGAAAATACTACCTGTCAAGCAACTTCAACTCTATGTGTATGCAAATAACCTGGGCATACTTTGGAAGGCTAATGGTGCCGGCTTGGATCCTGATCTGATACCAAGGTATGGTGAAAGATTGACAAACCCAATTCCTAGAAGTTTTTCATTTGGATTGAAAGCCAATTTTTAAGTAAAGTCTATGAATAAACAACTCATTTCAAGTAGTACTTCGGGTTTTATACTACTTCTTATGATTTTAACTTCTTGTGGTAAGGAATGGTTGGAAGCCAAACCTGACAAATCCCTGTTAGTGCCTAAGACGATTAAGGATTACCAGTCTTTGCTGGATAATACCAATTTGTTCAATACCCAGCAAGGTGTAGGCTTAGGAGAAGTTGGTGCCTGCGATTTTTATCTCAACAATGCAGGATGGTCATTGATCACGACCAATCAGGAGCGGGCGGCTTATATCTGGGCACCTACAAATAATTTTTACAATGGAGAGATTGGCATTGATTGGGAGAATGGCTATAAACGGATTTTGAGTGCGAATGTGATCCTCGATGGCATGGCGCAAATAAAGCCGGAGATGGCTGAGCAACAGGATTGGAATACGGTAAAGGGCGGTGCCCTGTTCTTCCGGGCATTTGATTTTTTTAACCTGGCGCAGCAGTATTGCGTACCTTATCAATCCGGTACAGCTAATGGAGAGTTGGGCTTGCCGTTGAGATTGGACTATGATGTCAATATCTACCTGAAGCGCAGTACGTTGCGGCAAACTTATGAACGCATCATTGCCGATCTGGAGATTGCCGCAGATTTGCTCGGGACTAGCCCTTTATTTAAGACCCGTCCTTCTAAAGAAGCAGCCTATGCCTTATTGGCAAGAACTTACCTGGCAATGGGGGACTATGAAAGTGCTGGGGAGTATGCCGATTTAGCTTTGCAAATTCAATCGGCTCTGTTGGATTATAGTAAGTTGAACGCTGCTGCTTCTTTTCCAATAAGCAGGTTCAATGCGGAGGTCATCTTTCACAGTACTTTCTATTATGGGATCTTTAATCCTTCTCGGATGTTTGTGGTACCGGAGTTGTATGCGGAATACGTTACTGGTGATCTTCGCAAGATAGTCTTCTTTACGGCAAACGGTTTGAGTTTTAAGGGCAGTTACAATGGGGACCGGAATTTATTTGGTGGGTTGGCTACGGATGAGCTGTATTTGATTCGTGCAGAAGCAAAAGCCCGGGCAGGCGACTTGCCAGGCGCCTTAGCGGATTTAAATATGCTCAGACGGAATAGGTGGACAGGTGCATATGTTGATTTGACTTCCGAAGATCCGGATGTCGTATTAAATCATGTTGTCAAAGAACGCCGGAGGGAATTGCTGTTTAGAGGAATTCGCTGGACGGATTTACGTAGGTTGAATACAGACAGCAGGTTTGCTGTCGCTTTAAGCCGGACGATCAATGGTGGTACCTACACCTTGCCACCGGATGACAAACGATATGTTTTACCAATTGACGAGGAAGAAATTCGGTTAAGTGGTATACCGCAAAACAAGCGCTAAAAGCAAAGGAGATTGCCTAGACAATCTCCTTTATTATATTATAAATCGAAATGACCATTTAAAACTGAGCCTGTCTGGTAAGTTACACCTGTCGTTGGTAGTCCTGCACCATCCGCTGGAGTGGAATACGTGCCGATGTCCCATTCTGCAGAGCAGATGTCACCACCGGACGCGCACATGTCTCCAGAATAGTATTGATAGCCAGCGGGATCGCTTGCAGAAGGATACATCATGTTTGTTTTGTAAAATCTGAATACCGTGCTTCTTTTAACCGTTGTAAATGCACTGAAGCTGAATGCCAGTACCGCGACCATTAGGCCTAAACCTGTTTTTTTAATGTTGTTCATCATGTTGTTTTGGAAGTTAATAAATATATAATTGCGCCATATTTCTTTATACAGGTTACAGCATTTGCCTGTGTTACACGCGTAATACTTTTATTTCTTTTTATGTAGGATCAATCCGGCGATGGCCAGCAATACAAAGCCGAGGTTAAACCAGATGTGCTGCTGCCAGGTCATGGTGCTGATGACCCCTCCGCAATTGCAGGGCAGTTCATTGCCGGACAATACCATATAGGCCAGGTAGAGGGTGAAGAAAGTCATCAGTCCGAATGACGCATACAATCCCCATTTCCTAAAGGCAGGCACAACCAGCAACAGGCTGATCAGTATCTCTACCACAGGCACTGCCCATCCGACAATCACATTGTAGCTCCCGATTAGGGGCGACTTGCCCAATGTGGAAGTGAATTTATCAATGGTCAATATTTTGCTTGCTGCGGTATACATAAACAAGGTAATGAACAGATAGATGATGACTTCCATCATGATTTCTTTGCGCTTGTCTGACAAGGGCAGGCGGGATGATTTGTTTAATGTGATTTCCAAGTGTTGCATTTTTGTTTTTCTTAATGATTCAAAGTTGCAGCACTTTTTTTAGCTATAAAATGGAGTAAACAGCCAAATTAGGCGGTTTTTGACTGGCGGGATTTTACCCGCACATTTCATACTCCACCACATTTTGATGCGATTTCTTAACGCCTTTTGGGGACACGCCAAAACGTTTTTTAAAGACCTTGCTGAAGTAAAAAGGATCACTATAGCCGACCTGCCGGGCTACCTCATAGACCGGCTTCTCGGTTGCGAGGAGCTCTTGCAAGCCTGCATTGATCCTCAGTTTGATCACCTGCTCGTGCAGGGGAACTCCAAAAGCCATTTTGGCAATTCGGGCCAGGTTTCTTTCAGAAAGCATAAATTTCAGGGCCAGCTTTGGAAGATCATCTACCAGGCTGGTGGCATAGTGCTCCTTAACGAAGTTTTCTATGGTGCATGCTTTCTCTTTGTGGTAAACTTTGGTATTGTTTTTCGACACCAGCCTGTTGTGATACTTGTTGATGCAGCCATTGATGAAAGCATAACTCTCCTCATCGCCCTCTGATTGGGCAAAGTTGGCGTTCATCTTATCATGAGCCTTAAACAGCATTTTGGCCATGCCGACTGAAGGCAGGATCCGGTGTTGCTGTGGATCTTCCATACAAGAAGTGACAAAT
>Ga0160464_100431_pt1 | contig 31746 bp, 33 predicted proteins | sample HID1971I_E11MG_FD_108275 | JGI IMG/M metagenome (GOLD analysis project Ga0160464, IMG submission 108275) | Enriched millipede-associated microbial communities from UW Madison campus, WI, USA - HID1971I_E11 MG | ecosystem: Host-associated > Arthropoda: Insects > Digestive system > Unclassified ... | reverse complement strand
CGAGGCTATCGTTGTCGCAGATCCAGTGAATATCGATGGCCACACGGCTCTCCCTTGAAGAATGGCGCGCAGTATATATCGCGAAAGGGACTTGCGAGCATCCGTAGTGCACACAGCATCATGAAAACTCCGACAATAGGCGAAGAATAGTCCGACAAATGGAAGTTATCATCTCTTACGCAGAACGTAGACGCACCACAGTCTGGAGCCCGGCAGGAACTCCTGATAATTCAGAATCTTGAAGCCTGCTTGACGAAATTCGTCCTGCACCGGTGTTCCTGCGCCTACAGCGACAATGACCGTGTCGCGGCTGACGCGATGAAACTCGCGTAACAACATTAATCGCACATCGCTGCCGGGCACATGACGAAACAATTCCAGGCAGAAAATGCAGTCCACCGCATTCGCCGATAGGCCAATGGAAAACGCCGAGCCCTGGAATGTCTTGACGCGCTTAAGTAGCGCCCCAGGATGATGGGTACGAGCGTGATCGAGCGTGGCCTGGGAGTGGTCCGAGGCAAGGATCACCCGGTTGACGTGCTCAGCCAACACCGGCCAGAAACGCCCCGAACCACACGCCAGGTCAAGGATAAGCCCCGGCTCGCCGGCCACCTTCAATGCATGGCGTACCAGCCGCGTATTCCGCCACGCCGCCAGGCGCTGCAGCAGCCGAGGTGGGCGCGGGTCACCGCAGACCCTGGCGTGCTCACGGCCACAGCGCTCAGCGAATTCGATCTCAATGGGGGATGGGGGTTGTGGCGACATCGCGGGCTCATGTGGATAGAACGGTAGTGAACGACCTTGATCCACAGCTTAACTACCGCAACGTGAAAAAAAGGTCGAAAGTTTCACTACCGTGAATCGGTCACGCCTGGTGCAGGTACCAACGCCAATCCTGCTCCCCCACCTCGCCCATGAACTGGCGGTATTCTTCGCGTTTCACCGCCAGATAGACGCCGAGGAATTCACTGCCGAACGCATCCCGTGCCCAACTTGACCCCTCAAGGGCACGCAGGGTGGTCAGCCAATCGGTAGGCAACAACTCCTTGGCCTGGGCGTAGCCGTTGCCTTCCACCGGGGCACCGGGGTCGCGCTGTTCGCGGATGCCGCGGTGGATGCCGGCAAGAATCGCAGCGGCCGCCAGGTAAGGATTGGCATCCGCCCCGCAAATGCGATGCTCGATATGCCGGGAATGGGCCGGGCCGCCGGGCACGCGCAGGCTGACGGTGCGGTTGTCCACGCCCCAGGTGGCGGCCAGCGGCGCGTAGCTGTTGGTCTGGAAGCGCCGATAAGAGTTGGCGTTAGGGCAGAACATCAGCAACGAATCGAGCAAGGTGTCGAGCATGCCGCCCACCGCCTGGCGCAACAGCGGCGTGCCATCAGCCGCCTCGCTGGCGAACAGGTTACGGCCCTGGGCATCGGCCAGGCTGACATGCATATGCATGCCGGTGCCGGCCAGGTCATCGAATGGCTTGGCCATGAAACACGCCGTCATCCCATGCTTGTGGGCCACGCCCTTGACCAGGCGTTTGTAACGCACCGCCTCGTCCATCGCCTGCAACGCGTCAGTGCGATGCTCGAGGGTGATTTCAACCTGGCCCGGAGCGTATTCGGAGATCGCCGTGCGCGCCGGGATACCTTGCAGTTTGCAGGCGCTATAGAGGTCGGCGAGAAACGGCTCGATCTGCTCCAGTTCGCGCAGGCCGTAGACCTGGGTCGAACGTGGACGCTTGCCGTCCGCGTCCCGCGCCGGTTGCGGGCGACCGTTGCTGTCGGGCTTCTGGTCGAGCAGGTAGAACTCCAGTTCCGCGGCCATCACTGGGTAATAACCGTCGGCCTTGAGCGCATCGATGACCTTGGCCAGCAAGTGCCGGGGGTCGGCGACGGTGGCGGGTAAGCCTTCGGTGGGGTGCATGCTGACTTGCACCGCAGCGGTTGGGATCAAGCGCCAGGGCATACGCTGCAAACTGCCGCTGATCGGGTACGCACGGCAATCGATATCGCCTACTTCCCACACCAGCCCGGAGTTCTCAACGTCATCGCCGTTAATGGTCAGGCCAAGGATGGTGCTGGGCAATGGCCGACCACTTTCGTACACCGCCAACAGCTCGTCGCGGTGCAGCAGCTTGCCGCGGGGTACGCCGTTGTTGTCGAGGATAAACAGCTCGAACATCTCGATGTCGGGGTTGTGCTCAAGGAAGGTTCGGGCTTCGTGCAGGCGGGCAAAAACACTCATAGGGGCTTCTCATACGTTTGGGTCAGGCAGATGCGCACAGGAGCGCGTCATCAATGGGGCAGATCAACGTAGGAAAAAGGTATCGGGTGGGCGTGCGTGTCGGCAGTGAAACAAGGCCCAGAAGGCCAGTTCGGAGGGTAGCGCCTCAATATCGGCCGGGCCGGGCGCGGACAATGTCGCGAGATGAGGGGAAGAACCGTCCATGCGCAAATCACATTGAGGTAGATGCCCGGCACCTTAGCACGCGTTGGTCGCGAGTTAGATCCAGGTTCTATAACGTTTTGTTGCAATGCAGCCAAACATTCGCCGCCCCTTGCTACCTTGGCGTTCTACTGGAAATAATGGCCGCCCCCCGCATGGCCTCCAAGGATTCGACTCCCATGAAAGTGCCTCTAGCCCTCAGTGTACTGGCGACCCTGGCAAGCACCGCCCAGGCCGACACCGCCGCCTCGCGCCTGGATGAAGTACTTCAGCGCGGCACCCTCACCGTCTGCACCACCGGCGACTACAAGCCCTACACCTCGTTGCGCAGCGACGGCAGCTATGAAGGCATTGACATTGCCATGGCCGAATCCCTGGCCAAGAGCCTCAACGCCAAGGTCAACTGGGTGCCTACGACCTGGAAAACCCTGATGCCGGACTTCCTTGCCCAACGTTGCGACATCGCCGTGGGCGGTATTTCCGTGTCGCTGGAGCGCCAGAAAAAGGCCTTCTTCAGCCAGTCCCTCGGAGTCGACGGCAAGATCCCGCTGGTGCGCTGCGCCGACGTGCAGCGCTACCAGACAGTCGAACAGATCAATCAGCCCCAGGTGCGAGTGATCGAGCCGGCAGGCGGCACTAACGAAGTGTTTGCCCGCGCCCACCTGGCCAAAACGCAGATTCGCCTGCATGACAATGTGACGATTTTTGACCAATTGCTGGCAGGCAACGCCGACGTGATGATCACCGACGCCAGCGAGGCGCGCTACCAGCAGAAGCTCAAGCCTGGTTTGTGTGCGGTCAACCCGGAGCAGCCAATGCAATACAGTGAAAAAGCCTTCCTGCTGCCTCGGGACGATGTGGCCTGGAAGAGTTATGTGGATCAGTGGCTACACCTGAGCGTTGCGACCGGTACGTATGAGGGCATCGTCAGTCAGTGGTTGCTACACCTTGATGACGATCCAACGGGTACACAGCGGTTAAAATGTGGGAGGGGGCTTGCTCCCGATTGCGGTGGATCAGTCAGAATATTTTTGACTGACACACCGCTATCGGGAGCAAGCCCCCCCCCACATTTTGGTTGTCTTACACCAGGGCAATCGCGCTTGCCCCGCCACTTGGCGCCATTATCAACTCAACGAACGCCCTGCACGCGGCGCTGCGGTAGGCGCCTTTGCGGCTCAAAAGCGCGGCAGTACGCCGCGGCAGCGGTGGGTCGACGGCCACGTCATGCAGGCCTGCCTGCGCCTGGGCCAGTGCTCGCGGCAGGATGGTTGCCAGCGGCGTGCTGAGCACGATCTCGATAATGGCACTGATGGAGTTGGCCTCCATGGCGATGCACGGTTTAACCCCTTGCTGACGGCAGTAATCATCGATGTAGCGACGGGTGGCGAACCCCGTATTGAGTAGCACCAGCGGCTGCTCGAGCCAGTCCAGGCGGTTCAGTTGGGGATGAGTGGCACCCACGACCACACTCAGTTCTTCGACAAACAACGCCTCGCACTCGATGTCCGGCCCATGCTCGCCAGTAAAACCAATGCCGATATCCAGCAGGTCTTCGCCCAGTGCCGCTTCGATACGGTCCTGGGTCAACTCCTCAATGCTCAGGGTAATGCCCGGATAGAGCGCATTGAACCGCGCCAGCAGCGGGCCGATCAGGTAGGCGGTAAAGGTCGGTGTCATGGCCAGGCGCAAATGCCCGCGGTTAAGGTCTTGCACATCGTGAATGGCGCGGCTGCCGGCCTGCAGGTCCTGCAAGGCCAGCCGGGCAAAACGCACATAGGCTTGCCCGGCATCGGTCAGGCTGATGCTGCGCCCGGAGCGGTCCAGCAGCGGCGCCCCCAGGGTCTCTTCCAACTGCTTGATCTGTTGCGACAAGGTCGGCTGCGACACGTGCAACGCTTCGGCGGCGCGGGTGAAGTTACGGTGCTCGGCAACGGCGAGCAAATAACGGATATGGCGCAACAGCATCGACAATGCTCCAACTATAGGCACAACTTATAGTAAGCATAATAAACCGGTCTTGGACGCTATAACTGAAAACTTCCATCCTTGCCCCATCAGCGACGCAAGGAGAACCACCATGCAGCATCTCATCGACGGCTTTCGCAAATTCCAGGGTGAAGCCTTTACCCAGCGCAGCGACCTGTTCAAACACCTGGCGACCACGCAAAACCCAGGCACCTTGTTTGTGTCCTGCTCTGACAGCCGCGTAGTCCCGGAGCTTTTGACCCAGCAGGAGCCCGGCGATCTGTTCGTCATTCGCAATGCCGGCAACATAGTGCCGTCCTACGGCCCGGAGCCGGGCGGCGTGTCGGCCACGGTCGAATATGCCGTGGCGGTACTCGGGGTCCGCGACATTGTGATTTGCGGGCATTCGGACTGCGGCGCAATGACCGCGATTTCCACCTGCACATGCCTGGACCATTTGCCGGCCGTGGCCAACTGGTTGCGCCATGCCGAGTCGGCCAAGGTGATCAACGCTTCACGCCAGCACGTCTCGGACGCTGCACGCCTGGATGCATTGGTGCGCGAAAACGTAATCGCCCAATTGGCTAACCTCAAGACTCACCCCAGCGTCGCCCTGGCCCTGGAACAAGGCCGGATGAACCTGCATGGCTGGGTCTACGACATCGAAACCGGCGGCATCGACGCTTTGGACGGGCGCACCGGGCGCTTCGTCTCCCTGCTCGACCATCCAGCCACCTGTGCCCACGCCGCCTGAACCTGACTTAAACCAAGAGGACGTCACCATGTTGCAATCCCAATTCGCCCAAACCCCACGCCTGGCCCTGGCCGACACCATTATCGACCTCAAGGCGCGCAAGAACCTGTCCTGGCAGGACCTCACCGACGGCACCGGCCTGAGCCTGGCCTTCGTCACCGCCGCCCTGCTCGGCCAGCATCCATTGCCCAAGGACGCCGCCGAGATTGTGTGCGACAAACTCGGCCTCGACCAGGACGCCAGCCGCCTGCTGCAAAGCGTGCCTCTGCGCGGCAGTTTCCCAGGCGGCGTGCCGACCGATCCGACCATGTACCGTTTCTACGAAATGCTGCAGGTCTACGGCTCTACCCTCAAAGCCTTGGTGCATGAACAGTTTGGCGACGGCATCATCAGCGCCATCAATTTCAAGCTGGACATCAAGAAAGTCGAAGACCCGGACGGCGGCTCCCGTGCGGTCATCACCCTGGACGGCAAATACCTGCCGACCAAACCCTTCTGATTTCCCGGCAACCGTCTACGCTCTTGGCACATCAACAAGATCGAGGGACGGGTAAATGAACACACTGCTTCGAATCACCTGGCTGCTGCTGTTGTGTTGCAGCCAGGTGCATGCCGACCCGGCTCAGGAAGCGGACGCCCAAGCCGCCAAGGCCCTGCTGGAAAAGGCCTTGGCGTACTACCTCCAGCAAGGCGACAAGGCCTTTGCCGCGTTCAGCCGCCAAGGTGATTTCATCGACCAGGACCGCTATGTGTTTGTGGTCGATACCCGGGGAGTACTGCTCGCCAGTGGCGGCCCCTCCTCTGCACTGCTCGGTCGCGACGTGTCCGAGATACTCGGGCCGGATTTGCGTCAGTCATTCAAGGACGCGCTCAAGGTGCCCGAAGGCCAGGGCATCCAGCAGGCTGACTATCGTTGGCAGAACTGGAACGACGGCAAGGTCGAACACAAGCACGTGTTTTATCAGCGGGTGGGCGAACGCATCCTCGCGGTGGGCTATTACCTGCCCCGGGCCACGCCGGAACAGGCGCGAGCGCTGCGCAACAAGGCGGTGAATGCGCTGGTGAAGGACGAAACCGGCACACTCAAGGCGATCAATTCCTTGCAGGGCGGGTTCCTGCAGGATGACCTTTATGTGTTTGTGGTCGACCTGGATACCCAACGTTATGTGGCCCACGGCACCAACCTGCGCCTGGTCAATACCGACTTCGGCAAGATCAAGGACCCGGATGGCAAGCCGGTGGGCGAGCCGATCCTCAAGCTGATGGCCGAGCAGGACCAGGGGGAATACAAGTACCGCTGGAAGAACCCGGTGACCGGCAAGGTCGAAAACAAGCACGCTTATGTGCGCAAGACCGGGCATTTCATGGTGGCGGTGGGTTACTACAGCCCCTGACCTGACTTGGAATGCAATAAAAATGTGGGAGGGGGCTTGCCCCTCCCACATTTTGATCTCCTACATTCATTTGGACCTAGCGGGCTTTGTCTTCGCGACCGCGCAGCACCCGGTTCGGCATCGCTATCGCCGCCGCCAACCCGAGCAACGACACCGTCGCACTCACCATCAGCAAATGCCGGAACGTCACCGCCAACTCCCCACGCAACGCATCCTGCGCCGCGCCCGGGGCGGCGTTGAGGCCGTCGAGCAAGACGTTGCCGGAGCTGCCTTCGGCCACCAGCGCGCCGCTGGCCAAGTGGGCAAAACTGGAATCGTGCAACAGAGCCAGCAACAGCGCCGACATGCACGCCACCCCGACGGCCCCGCCCAGGGAGCGGAACAGGTTGGTAGTGCTGGTGGCGACGCCGATGTCCCGTTGTTCCACCGAATTCTGCGTGCCTACCAATGAGGTGGGGAACTGCATGCCCGCGGCGATCCCGCACAGCAACATGAATACAGCGGTGACCACTACCGCCTGCGGCGCGCTGTAGGCCATGCCAAGGATGGCCAAGGGGCTCAACAATGCGCCACTGAGGATCATGGGTTTATAGCGGCCGGTCACCGAGGTCATGCGCCCGGCGAAATACGCCCCCATCGGCAAACCCATCGCCAGTGGCAGCAGGTGCAGGGCCGCGCTGTCGGCACCGGAACCGGTCACGGTCTGGTAACGCAGGGGCGTCAGCACGCTCAGGGAAATCGCCTGGAAGCTGGTGATAAAAATCGTGCACCAGCACAACACCGCGCTGCGGTTGGTGAACAGGTGCATCGGCAGCAATGGCTCAAGGGCGCGGCGTTCGTGCCACACAAATACGCTCAACGCCAGCAGCGCGCAGGCCAGCAACCCCAGCACTTGAGCGTCACGCCAATGATGGCCCTGGCCGATTTCAGTGATACCCAGCAACAACGCGGTGAGGCCGATGATCATCAGCACCGTGCCGAGATAATCAATGATCGGCTTGCGCTGCGGCACCGGCAGCCCCACCAGGGTGCGATGGGCCACGTACCACGCGCCTGCGCCCAGCGGCAGGTTGATCAAAAACACCCAGCGCCACGACAGGTACTCGGTCATATAACCGCCCAGCACCGGCCCGGCCACACTGGCTACCGCGTACATGCTGCTGAAGTAGCCCTGGTAACGGCCGCGTTCACGCGGGGGAATGATGTCGCCGATGATTGCCTGGCTGACCGAGATCATCCCGCCGGCACCGATGCCCTGGAGAATCCGCGCCAGCACCAATTGTTCCATGCTCTGGGCCACGGCGCAGAACAGCGACGCCAGGGTGAACACGCCCATGCCGACCAGCATCATCGGCCGGCGCCCATACAGGTCGCCGAGCTTGCCGTAGATCGGCACCGCCACGGTCATCGCCACCATATAGCCGGAGATCACCCAGGCCAGCAGGTTGACGTCGTGGAACTGCGCGGAAATGGCCGGCATGGACACCGCGACAATGGTTTGGTCCAGGGCACCAAGGAAGATCGCCATCATCAGCGCAGCAAGGATACTGCGCACGGCGGGAACGGTTGGAGCGGGCTGATTGAGGTGAGTCACGGCAGAACCTTCGAGCAAGGCCCGCAGGAAAAGGTCGCCCGCGGGAATGCTCGATACGATAGCAGGCTATTCGATAGGCTCGTAAGCAAGCCCGACGTAATTTTCTGCGATGGTTTTGCGCCCGGCGTCGGAGTGAATGAAATAGTCCAGTTCGCTCTCGGCAATACGCTGGCTGAAAGCGTCAGCCTGGGGAAACTGATGCAGCATCGAGGTCATCCACCAGGAAAACCGCTCGGCTTTCCACACTCGACGCAGGCAGATCGCCGAGTATTTTTCCAGCAAGTCCAGGCGCCCTTCGCGATACACCTTGAGCAGGATCCTGAACAAGGTGCTCACATCGCTGGCCGCCAGGTTCAGGCCCTTGGCGCCGGTGGGCGGGACGATATGCGCGGCGTCGCCGAGCAGGAACAGGCGCCCGTATTGCATGGGCTCCACCACGAAGCTGCGCAGCGGCGCGATGCTCTTTTCAAGCGACGGGCCGGTGACCAACTGCTCTGCCAATGCGCTGGGCAGCCGTGCCTTGAGCTCCTCCCAGAAACGTGCATCCGACCATTGCTCCACGACCTCGTCCTGCGGCACTTGCAGGTAATAACGGCTACGTGTCAGTGAGCGCATGCTGCACAAGGCAAACCCCCTTGCGTGTTTGGCGTACACCAGCTCGGCGTGTACCGGCGGTGTGTCGGCGAGCACGCCCAGCCAACCGAAGGGGTAGACCCGTTCGAACACTTCCAATGCCTCGGCCGGAATCGACTGGCGGGCGACGCCATGGAATCCATCGCAACCGGCAATGTAGTCACACTCCAGGCGCCAGGCTTGGCCTTCATGCTCGAACGTCAGCCAGGGCTGCTCACCCTTGAGGTCATGGGGCTGCACATTGGACGCTTCGTACAGGGTGGTGGCGCCGGCGGCTGCACGAGCAGTCATCAGGTCGCGGGTGACTTCGGTCTGGCCGTAGATCATCACCGACTGGCCGCCGGTCAGGGTCTTGAGGTCGATAGGGATGAGTCGGCCATTGAGCGCTATGTCAAAGCCGTCATGTACCAGCCCTTCGGTGTCCATGCGTTGGCTGACGCCTGCCTCGCGCAGCAGGTCGACCATGCCATTCTCCAACACGCCGGCACGGATGCGACCTTGCACGTACTCGGCGCTCTGGCGCTCTAGGACAAGGGTTTGAATGCCAGCGTTATGCAGCAGTTGGCCGAGCAGCAATCCAGACGGACCGGCACCGATAATGGCGACTTGGGTTTTCAGAGTTTTCATTATTTTTATCGCCTTCATCCTTCATTCGAACGGATCGAGTAAAAGAGTTGTCAGTGGACTTGTGGCTGACATTTTTCACTTGAGTGAGCAGCATAAGAAGGTGAAAACTGCCGCAAAGCCTGCACTTTTCGCCAATCGGGGCGATTACCGAACCACTATCCTGAGTATCGGATTGAAACCATGACCAAAACCGCGATTCCGGTCTTCAAGCTTTACGGGGAAAGCCAGCAGTGGCCGACGCCCGATTTGTTGCACTGCGAAACCATTCCCGGCGCAGTCGGGAATACCAGTGGGAAATCCAGCCCCACCGGCACGCGGACCTGTGCCAGTTGCTGTATGTGCACAAAGGCCAGGCACAACTGGAAATCGAAGGCCAGCGCACCACCCTCAACGAGTCGAGCCTGCAAGTGCTGCCGCCGCTGTGTGTGCATGGCTTTCGTTTTTCCGAAGATGTACAAGGTTATGTCGTGACCCTCTCGGCGCCGCTGGTCAGCCACTTGCAGGCGCAGCTGGGCGACACCATCGATGGTTTGCAAACCCTTGGCAGTTACCCGGCGGGCAAGGACAGCGACTATTTGAATAACCTGTTTGCCCGTTTGCAGGACGAATACGCCGATGATCAGCCGGCCCGGGACATGATGCTGCATGCCTTGGTGAGCGTGCTGCTGGTGTGGGTCAGCCGCCAGGCGATCCAGCGCCGCCATCCCCGGGCGCCGCGGGGTCGTGAGTATTTTCGCCGCTTCACCCAACTGATCGAGCAGCATTACCGCGAGCACCCCAAGATTGAAGACTTGGCCCACAAGCTGGGCATCTCGGTCTCACACCTGAATGGGACGTGTCGGGAGTTGGGTGGGCAACCGGCGTTGCAGATCATGCATGACCGCCAGTTGCTGGAAGCCAAGCGTTTGTTGACCTACACCAGCATGACCATCAATGAGATGTCCGAGGTGCTGGGTTTTTCCGACCCGACCAACTTCTCGCGGCTGTTTCGCCGCCGAGTCGGGTTTTCACCCAAGGCCTTTCGCGAGCAGTTGAAGGCCGGGCAGCCTACCTGAGTGCGCTGAAACTGCCGGTGCGCGGCACGCATTGACCTTGATGGCAGCTGATGGCGAAAGCCGCCGGTTGCATGCGCGTTTGCTCGACGCGATAGGCGGCAGTGCCATACAGCGCCGTCGCCAATGCGCAGAGGGAGAAAATCGTCAGGTATTTGCGGGTTTTAATACTCATGGCACTGACCTCCGGACCCGATCTACAGGGCGCTGTTTAAAGCATAGGTCAGCTAGGGCAAGTTGCCATGATTGGCTGCCATTCAGCGCGCTTATAGCGTCTCAGAGCCCGGTGTCCCATGCGGGCTCCTCGGGAAACCGCAGCACCAGGAAATCCAGCAGGCTGCGCAGCGCCGAAGGCATGTGCTTGCGCGAGGCATACACCGCGTAGATGTTCATCTGCCGCGGCTCGGCTTCTGGCAGCAAGCGCACCAGTTCACCACTGCGGATCAAGTCACTGGCCTGGTAGCTGGGGAGCATCGCCACCCCTGCCCCGGCCAGGGTGATACGCAATAACGTGCTGGCCTCGTTGGCCGTGATATTGCCGTGCACCGGCACCGACACGTGTTCGCCCTGTTCTTCGAAATGCCACAGGCTCTTGCCGAAATAAGAGTGGGTCAGGCAATTGTGCCGGGCCAGGTCTTCGACTTTCTGCGGGGCTGGATGCTCGCGCAGATAGGCCGGTGTGGCGCAGACCACCGAGCGGCAGACGGTCAAGCGTCGGGCGATCAGGTTTGGGTCCAGGTCATTACTGGTGCGAATCGCCAGGTCGATGCGCTCATCCACCAGGTTCACCGTGCGGTCGAGCATCTGCAGATCAACCGTCACCAACGGGTAGCGTTTGACGTACTCGGCAATGGCCGCGCCCAACTGCGCCTGGCCGAACGAGGTGCTCACACTCAGGCGCAGCAAACCTCGGGGCGCGTCATCGGGCTCGCTGACGGCGGCCTGCATATCACCACACAGTTCCAGCAATTGCCGACAGCGTGGCAGGGTTTCACTGCCGGCTGCGGTGAGGCTGAGCTTGCGTGTGGTGCGGTGCAGCAGCCGCGCGCCGACCCAATCTTCCAGCTCGGCCAGGTAGCGCGACACCACCGGGCGCGACAGGTCCAGATGGTCGGCGGCGGCAGACTGGCTGCCCAGGTCCACCACGGTGACAAACACGCGCATTGCTTGAAGACGATCCATGATTTGCCCGATTTCAGAAACAAACTATGTTCCAGCATCGCATTTTTTGGGGTGTTTTATGCAACTAAGCTCTGTGCATCCCTTACCCATGGCAGGAGCTACCCGATGTTCTCGACCTTCAAACGCTTGACCCTGGCCACTGCCGCCCTGGCCTTCGCCGCTCACGCCGCCGCCGCAGAGCTGAAACTCGACGTCTACAACCCCGGCGAAGCCGCGATCTTCCCGGTCAGCTCGGTGCTGGTCAGCGGCGCCAAAGACGCGATCCTGGTGGATGCGCAATTCGGCAAGGGCCAAGCCGAGCAACTGGTGCAAAAGATCCGCGCCAGCGGCAAGCACTTGACCACCATCTACATCAGCCATGGCGACCCGGACTACTACTTCGGCCTCGACACGCTCACCAGCGCATTCCCCGACGCCAAGGTGCTTGCGCCGCAACCGGTGGTCGACCATATCAACGCCACCGTCGCCGGCAAGCTGGAATTCTGGGGCCCGAAAATGGGCGCCGACAAACCCGCCAAGACCATCGTGCCGCAGGCACTGCAAGGCCACAGCCTGACCCTTGAAGGGCAACAGCTTGAGGTGATCGGCCTCGACGGCCCGCAGCCGGATCGCAGCTTTGTGTGGATTCCGTCGATCAAGGCCGTGGTCGGTGGTGTGGTGGTCGCAGAAAACATCCACCTGTGGATGGCCGATACCCAGGGCGCGCAATCCCATAAAGACTGGTTGGCAACCCTCAAGCGTATTGAAGACCTGAAGCCGCAGACGGTGATCCCGGGCCATTACCTGGGCACGCCATCATTGGCCTCGGTGAAATTCACCGCTGACTACATCAAGGCCTTCGACATCGAGACCGCCAAGGCCAAGGATTCCGCCGCCCTGATCGCGGCGATGAAAAAGCGTTACCCCACCCTCGCTGACGAAAGCTCGCTGGAACTGAGCGCCAAAGTCGCCAAAGGCGAAATGAAGTGGTGATTGGTTTAAACCCTTAACCCTGTTGGAGAACGTCATGAGCAAGATCGCAATCATTGGAGCCACCGGCCGTGCCGGTAGCCAACTGCTGGAAGAAGCGCTGCGCCGTGGGCATACCGTCACGGCTATCGCCCGCAACACCGACAAGCTTGCCGTACGCCCAGGCGTCACGGTCAAGCAGGTCGACGCCCTGGACGCCGACGCCCTGCAACACGCCATCAGCGGCAGCGACGTGGTGATCAGCGCCGCACACTTTGCCACCTTGCCCGCCAGCGCCGTGATCGGCCCGGTGAAAAAGGCTGGGGTCAAACGCTTGCTGGTGGTGGGTGGTGCGGGTTCGTTGCTGCTACCGGACGGCAGCCGAGTGATCGACAGCCCGGGCTTCCCGGCAGAATACAAGGCCGAAGCCAGTGCCGGGGCTGAATTCCTGGAAACGTTGCGTCAGGAAAAAGAGCTGGATTGGACATTCCTGTCGCCCTCTGCCCTGTTCGATGGAACCGAGCGCACCGGTAAGTTCCGTCTGGGCCAGGATGATCTGCTGGTGAGCAGTGACGGTAACAGCTCGATCAGCTTTGCCGACTACGCCATCGCCATGATTGATGAGGTTGAAACACCTAGACACTCGCGTCAGCGCTTCACCGTTGGCTACTGACACCACGCGGTAAAAAATGTGGGAGGGGGCTTGCGCCCGATAGCAGTGGATCAGGCAGATTATTTGTGACTGACACACCGCTATCGGGGCATGGGTATCTACACAACTTCTGGTACGCCGCCGGCCCATGTGGGAGGGGGCTTGCTCCCGATGGCGGCCTCACAGCCGACCAGGATGTTCGGTTGGATCGAGTACATATCCATTGTTTAGGTGACGACCGCTATTGGTTCCGCCCTTACGGCGGGTCACTTTTGAAAAGCGCAAAAGTAACCAAATGCTCTTGCCCCACCACTCGGCACCTCGCTTAGGCTCGGTGTGCCCGTAATCCGACAGGGATTTGGGGGGCCTGAGATCAAAAGCAGAGCAAGATCAAGAGCGGCTCGCTTCGCATCGTGGTTACTGACGGTCGCATGTCAGAGTTGTGTAGATACCCATGCCCATCGGGGGCAAGCCCCCTCCCACATTTGAATCTTCAGTGCTGTGACTGCTGTGCCTGGCTCACTAGCCAGTCCATCAGGGCCAACAAGCCAGCAGAAGGCACTTTCCCCGGCGGATACACCAGGTAATAGCCCATGCCCGTCGGCACCCGCAATTCAAACGGCATTGCCAGGCGCCCGGCCTTCAAGTCCTCGCCAATCAACGCACGATCACCGATCGCCACGCCATTTCCCTGTGACGCCACCGTCATCGCCAAGTCCAGTGTTTCGAAATGAGGCCCCTGTTTCAGGTGACTCAAGTGCGTACCCGCCGCCTTCAACCACAGTGTCCAATCCCGCTCGTCCCTCGTGGGATGCAACAGCACTTGTTGCTGCAAATCAGCCGGCGTGTGCAAGCCTGCCAGCAACGCTGGCGCGCACACCGGGGTCAGTTGTTCGTCGAACAAATGCCGTGCCTCGGCGGCCTGCTCGGCGATGGGTGCGTAGATCACCGCCGCGTCGAATCGCTCGCGGCGAAAGTCCACGGTATAGGCCACGGTAGTGGTGAGTTCAACCGGCACCTCCGGGCGCTCCTTCTGCCATTGCAACACGCGCGGCAGCAGCCAGCGTATGACGCAGGTGGACGCCTTGAGTTGCAACACCTCGCGGCGGCTGCCGATCTGCTCCACGCCCTCACCGATCAAGCCGAACACCTGTTGCACCCGCAACGCCCACTCGCGGCCTTCCTCGGTCAAGCGCAAACCCCGCGCCTGGCGCAGGAACAAAGCATAGCCCAACTGGCGTTCCAACCCCGCGATCTGCCGGCTCACCGCCCCCTGGGTAATGTGCAGCTGCTCGGCGGCACGGGTGAAGTTGCAGCATTGGGCCGTGACCCAGAAAGTGTGCAACGCGGGCAAGGGCGGAAGACGTTTCATCGCGGCTCAGCCATGACGTGAGGACATGGCGAGTATGACTTTTTATCGGTTGTTGCCGCTACCGGCAAGCCGCTCCAATAGCGCCTTGAATCCATCACAAGAGCGACCTCTATGGCGACCTGCGGCGAAGTATTGGTCAACCTCCTGGAAAGCTATGGCGTGGACCAGGTGTTCGGCATCCCCGGAGTACATACCGTGGAGCTGTACCGTGGCCTGGCGCGTTCCAGTATCCGTCACGTCACCCCGCGCCATGAGCAGGGTGCCGGCTTTATGGCTGACGGCTATGCACGTACCAGCGGCAAGCCCGGCGTGTGCTTTATCATCACGGGCCCCGGCATGACCAATATCACCACGGCCATGGGGCAGGCCTATGCCGACTCGATCCCGATGCTGGTGATTTCCAGTGTGCAGGCGCGCAGCCAATTGGGGGGCGGGCGCGGCAAGTTGCATGAGCTGCCCAGCCAGAGCGCGCTGGTGGCAGGCGTGGCGGCATTCTCCCATACCCTGATGTCGGCGGCAGAACTGCCCGGCGTGTTGGCGCGGGCGTTTGCGCTGTTCCAGGCCGGTCGACCGCGCCCGGTGCATATCGAGATCCCGCTGGATGTGTTGGTGGAGAACGCCGACGCCCTGATGGGCAGTGCACCGGTCAGCGTAGCTCGCGCCGGCGCGGCACCGGCGGCGGTCAGGCAGATGAGCCGCTTGCTCGCCGCCGCCAAGCGCCCGCTGATCCTGGCCGGTGGCGGTGCTATCGATGCAGCGCCAGAGCTGACCCGCCTGGCCGAAACCCTCGGCGCCCCCATGGCCCTGACCATCAATGCCAAAGGCCTGCTGCCTGCCGCACATCCTTTGTTGCTCGGCTCGACCCAAAGCCTGGCGGCCACCCGCGCCATGGTCGCCGAGGCCGATGTGGTGCTGGCCATCGGTACGGAACTGGCGGAAACCGACTACGACGTGACCTTCGCCGGCGGTTTCGAGATTCCCGGCGCGCTGCTGCGGGTCGATATCGACCCGGACCAGACCGTACGCAACTACCCGCCCCAGATGGCGCTGGTGGCCGACGCGACAATCGCCGCCGAGGCCTTGCTCACTGAACTCAACCGCCAGCCACTGGCGCCACGCAATACCGGGTGGGGCGCGGCACGCGTCGCCCGTTTGTGGGCCGAACTGGCACCCACCTGGGATGCCGCCACCCGCGCACAAACACTGCTGCTCCATACCGTCCTGGAAAAGCTGCCCGACGCCGTGCTGGTAGGCGACTCCACCCAACCGGTGTACAGCGGCAACCTCACCCTGAACCTCGAGCACCCACGCCGCTGGTTCAACTCCTCCACCGGCTACGGCACCCTCGGCTATGCCCTGCCCGCTGCTATCGGCGCCTGGTTGGGGCGCGGCAACGGGCAACCGGTGGTGTGCCTGATCGGCGATGGCGGCCTGCAATTCACCCTGCCGGAACTGGCCAGCGCCGTGGAAGCCCGCATCCCGGTGATCGTGCTGTTGTGGAATAACCAGGGTTATGAAGAGATCAAGAAGTACATGCTCAACCGCGCAATCGAGCCGGTGGGCGTGGACATCTACACACCGGATTTCATCGGCATCGCCAAGGCAATGGGGTGCGCGGCAGAAAGCATCGATGGCGTCGAACCGCTGCGTGCGGCATTGCAGGCCGCTGCTGCTCGCCCGGGGCCGACGCTGATTGAAGTCGACCAAGAGCGGTGGGCGTTGACCAAGCCTTAATCCGCTCTATCTAACTCTGGAGATCCGCCTCCCATTTGAAGTGCGCAACGTCAGGGGCCTGCATTTTTTCAATAGCCCCTGCGACTTTCTGATTTGCCCCGCTCCTCCCATCCATGGCCTGATTCGCCCTTGTTCACTCAAGGCAGGCCCATGGAAAACGTTCAGGCAAAACCCACCACCGCTGTTTGGCTGATGATCAGTGTGGTGCTGGTCGCCCTTAACCTGCGCCCGTCAATGGCAGCCGTGGGGCCGTTATTGTCGTCGATCCGCTTGGATGTGCCGTTGAGTTTCAGCAGCGCAGCCTTACTGACCATGTTGCCGGTCATGGCCATGGGCCTGGCAATGTTCTTTGGCATGGGCATGGCCAAGCGCCTGGGCGAGCATCGCAGCATTGTGCTGTCGTTGCTGGTGATTGGGCTGGCAACCTTGTCGCGGTTGTTCCTGGAGTCGGCATTGGAGCTGATCGTCAGCGCCATCGCAGCGGGTGTCGGCATTGCGCTGATCCAGGCGCTGATGCCGGCGCTGATCAAGTCGCGGTTCAGCGCTAATGTCTCGTTATTCATGGGCCTGTATGTCACCGCGATCATGGGTGGCGCCGCGCTGGCCGCCTCGTTCTCACCGTTTGTACAAGTGCAGACCGGCAGTTGGCGCATAGGCTTGGCGATCTGGGCAGCACTGGCGTTGCTGGCTCTGGTGTTCTGGTATGCCCAGCGCGCAGTCTTGCCGCCTTTACCCCAAGCCGGTTCAAGCGCGCAGGCCTCCTTTTTCGGCAACCGCCGCGCCTGGCTGCTGGCGATTTTTTTCGGCCTCGGCACGGCGTCCTACACCTGTGTGTTGGCGTGGCTGGCGCCGTATTACGTCGAACAGGGCTGGAGTGAACAGAATGCCGGTTTGCTGCTGGGCTTCTTGACCGCCATGGAAGTGATCTCGGGCCTGGTCACGCCGGCCATCGCCAACCGCCGCCAGGATAAACGCGCGATAGTCGCGGTGCTGCTGGTGCTGATCATCCTGGGGTTCTGCGGGCTTATCCTTAGCCCCGGACACTGGAGCCTGCTATGGCCATGCCTGCTCGGCCTGGGTATAGGCGGCCTGTTTCCGATGAGCCTGATCCTGTCTCTTGACCACCTCGACAACCCACGGCGCGCCGGTAGCCTTACCGCATTTGTGCAGGGCATCGGCTACCTGATCGCCGGCCTGTCGCCGCTGATCGCCGGAATCATCCGCGACCAACTGGGCAGTTTCGAATGGGCCTGGTGGTCATTGACGGCGGTGATGGTGGCGATGCTGCTGATCGTCATCCGCTTCGATCCGAAGCATTACGCGCAACATATCCGCTGACGTCGTATTGCAAACATTATTTGTCCCACACATAACATTGAAGGGTCCTACAGAGCTTTCTATTGGTACGAGCGTTCCGTTAACATTTTGCCCAGTCTTGTACTGAGTTCGGTACAAAGGGTTTACGGACGAAACCGATGCTAAACAGTAACTTGCTCAGAAAACTCGACATGCAGGACCTGATGGTGTTCATCGCCGTCTACGACCAGAGCAGCGTTACCGATGTATCCGAGACACTGTTCGTCAGCCAGTCCACCGTGAGCTATAGCCTGAAGAAGCTGCGTACCAGCTTTGAGGATGAGCTGTTTATCAACACGCGGGCGGGCATGCGCCCTACGTACAAGGCCACCACCATGTACGGGCATGTGCAGAAGATCCTGGAAAGCATCAACCTGTGTCACGCCGGTGGCCAGGCTTTCGATCCGACCCAACAGGCGGTGACCTTCAATGTGTGCGCCCCGGAATATTTCGAACAACTGATCCTGCCGCGCCTGCTCAAGCACTTCGACCGCGCCGACCTGCCGGTGATCGTCAATGTGCAAAAACTGGAAACCGATATCCCCGCCGACGACCTGCGTGAAGGTCGCCTCGACCTGGTGATCTGCTTCGGTCCGCACTTTCACCGCGCTCATAAAGACTTCAAGACACAGATGCTGCTTGAAGACGACCTGGTCTGCGTGTTTGACCAACGCTCGGCGCCCCGGGAGCCGGCGTTCAGCCTGCAATCCTACGTTGAGCGACGTCACGTATTCCCCACGCCGTGGACCTCCGACACCAATATGATCGACGGCTGGCTCGCACGGCAGGCCCGCAAGCGCCAGGTGATCGCGCGGGCCAACAGCTACAGCGCGGCGTTAAAGATGATTGCCGGCACCGACTTCATCCTCACCCTGCCCCGCCGCGTGCAGAAATTGCTGGCACCGGCGCCGGCGTTCGGTGTGTGCGAAGCCCCTAATGGCCTTCCGGGTTTCACCCTGGATATGCAATGGAATGAAACCAGTGGGCAGGACAGGGCCAATACCTGGTTTCGTGAGCAAGTGGTGAGGGTGTGTGAGGAACAGAGCCTTTTGTAGGAGCGAGCTTGCTCGCGAAAACTCGCAGGCGCCGCGCTCATTCAGGAATCCCGAGTTAACGTTGACGCTTTTCGCGAGCAAGCTCGCTCCTACATTTCGCCAGCAGGCCCTCGGTCGCTCATGAATGCCTCCAGCCGCGAGCGCATCCAGCGCTCCGCAGGGTCAGTGTCGACATGGCTGAGCCAGACCATCGACAAGTCCAGGGTCGGGGTTTGGAACGGAAACGGCTCGCAGAACAGGTTCCCGCTGGCGGCCATGGCCTGAGCAGTGTAGTCCGGCAGGCTGGCGATCATGTCGGTGCCGGCAAGCAACGCCGGCAGCGAGCTGTATTGCGGCACCGAGAGCACCACATGGCGCTTGCGGCCCACCTCCGCCAGCCACTCATCGGCAAACCCGGCCACGTTGGCAGTGTGGGACACCAGCACATGGGGCCGTGCGCAATATTCGTCGAGGGTCAGCGGCGTGTCCGAGGCATCGGCGCGCAGCAGGCACGGGCGGATATGCCGCAACAGCTTACGCTTGGCATTCGCCGGCAGACCGCGGGTCTGGGTGATGCCGACGGTGATATCGCCGGAAGCCAGCAGGTCGGGAATACGCCAGTAATCCACATGCTGTACCACGAACACCACCTGGGGCGCTTCCTGGCGCAAGGCCCGCAGCAACGGTGGCAGCAGGCCGAACTCAACGTCATCGGACAGGCCGATGCGAAAGGTCATGGTGCTGATGGAGGGGTCAAAATCGTGGGTCAGGCTCAGGGCCGATGACAGCGAATCCAGGGCCGGCGACAGGTGCTGGATAATTTCCTCGGCGCGGGCCGTGGGCTCCATGCGATGTCCGACGCGAATAAACAGCGGGTCATTGAACAGGGTGCGCAAGCGATTGAGGGCCGAGCTGATAGTCGGCTGGCCAAGAAACAGCTTCTCGGCCACCCGCGTCACATTGCGCTCGAGCATCAGCGCTTCGAAGACCACCATCAGGTTGATATCGGCCTTGCGTAATTCATTGCGATTCATCGGCGCCTGCCCCTTTCCCCAAGACAAGCCGCAGTTTAGAAAGGCAGCGGGGCTGCGTCTATGTGCGCACTGTTCATCCGCAGGCTTTGGGACTATAAATCAGCTCTTGAAGGTCGCAGGTACTCCATTGTGTTGGTCATTTTCGCCCTAAGCCTACTGCTCAGCGGTTTTTTGCTATGGGCTATCAAATTCATCGTTCACCCCACCGCTAGGACTTTGCTGCGCGTATTTGTCGGTTTATGCCTGGCGGCGGTGGTGGCTTACCTGGTGCTGGCTTCCGGGTTTCCGACCTCGTTGCTGGTGTGAGGGGCCTCCTGACCCTGGCGCAGGCGTAATGCCGACAACGCGGCCACTAGGCCGCCAAAGCGGGTGCGGTTCTCGACGCAGGCATTGGGGGATGTGGGTAATGTCTCTGAAGGTGTTGCGAAATTCGGTCGTCGCTCTCTTCCAGGCGAGGCTGCTCTTATCAAGCTTCAAGTAAGCTACTGATTTTAAATATTTAAAATTTAGTCTTAATGCCGGATATTTTGGAGGCGGCCCAGGTTCTGCGCGACGGCACCACGTCGACGATGTGACCGGGTTGTTGGGTTGTTAGGGCGAGTACATATCCGTTGCTTAGGTAACGGCCACTTATGGTTCCGCTTTTACAGCGGCTCACTTTTGAAAAGCGCAGAAGTAAGCAAAACACTCTTGCCCCACCACTCGGCACCTCGCCCAGGCTCGGTGTGCCCGTAATCCGACATTGATTTGCGGCCAGCGTGGTTTAACGGGGCGCCTAAGATCAAAAGCACAGCGAGGCGGCCTTATAGCCGACCTGATCGTTGAAGCGTGCGCGTACAACTGTGGGAGCGGGCTTGCCCGCGAAGGTCGTTAACGATGACGCGGGAAACCAGAAAGAACGCGGCGTTCTCAGGTTTTTCGCGAGCAAGCTCGCTCCTACAGAAAAGCAAAAGCGCCGCCAGCGTATCTGCGATGCGCAGCGAGTCGCTCTTGATCTTGATCTCAGGCGCCCCGTTAAACCACGCTGGCCGAACGCAGGCTTGAAGCCGCGGGTAACCCGGCAGGACGCCGGGTGGCCGTTACCTAAACAACGGATATGTACCCAGGACGAAAACCAACATCCTCGGCTATCAGGCCGCCACGGGAGCAAGCTCCCTAGTTTGCTGCGCGACAGCGTCACATCGAAGATGTGGTGGGACTCCCACAAATCAACTGAATCGATTTACTGTTAAATCTGACAGTAGATTTTCACTGACATTAGTATTATTCATTAATCACGAAAAAGGCTGTTAAATACTACTGACACTGATGAGAACTCCATCATGACGACTATCGAAAAACGCGCAACTACAGGTCGCTTAGAAGCCGATATCGAAGGTGACACTGAACGGTGGGTGGCTGACTCAGTTATCTATGAGGCCGACACGAACTCTTTTGTAGTAGGTGGTCCAGAAGGAGGATTCATGTTCAAAGGTTTGTATTTTACATTCCCCACAAATATCTCTATTGGCGAGCATGCAATCAATAGAGTTACCAGAGTCGGCGCGTGGTTCAATCCCGGGAGGGCAAACAGCTGGGATGCCGATGAAAAAGGAGGAACGGTGAATGTGTTATCAGTTTCCTCGAACGACGCTTCTATCAAAATATCTTTCAATTTTGTTGCAGTTAACCCGGCAAACAACCAAGAACGTAAGAAAATAGATGGCGAGGGCGAGTTCGAGGGACACTCCCTGAAAAGCGACGTAAAATATAAAAAATAATAATTATTTGCCACCCACATAAATAAAGCGTTTATCTTCAACTTCGAGGAAAACGAAATATAAATATACCCTTTGCATCGGTCATATATGAGAGCGAAGGTACTTTGACGCCCCCCCACACATACAACGTCGCTCTCAATTTTTTTGACTGGATGGGTACTCAGGGTTTCAGCGGACGCTCCTGGTCCCGCTCGGAAAGCTCAGTCCCATCATCGGGATGCTTCCAGGTCTGCGGTTTTTCCTCCTCCTGTCGCCGGGGTTGTTCGCGCTCCGACTCATTCTGCCGTTTCTGTTCGTCAGCCATTACCACCTCCCATCCGTAAGAATTGGACACTGGCTCAAGTATAGAACAAGGCAGGTCTTTTGACGAAGGCACTGATTGATAGCCAGCGCGCATCAATCCATTCAAATTTGTCACTTATCATTTCTAAATGTGTCAGCCACTATCCCCAGTCTTAAGCGAAACAAGCACTTTAAAAAGAACGCTGGAGACACAAAACCATGACTAGCCCTTCCCGGCCCGACGCTGCCCGCTCGAAAATCGGTGCGGTATTCCGCGTGACTTCGGGCAACTTCCTCGAACAGTTCGACTTCTTCCTGTTCGGTTTCTACGCCACCTATATCGCTGCCGCGTTCTTCCCGGCCGCTAATGAGTTTGCGTCATTAATGATGACCTTCGCCGTGTTCGGTGCGGGCTTTCTGATGCGTCCACTGGGCGCAATCATTCTGGGTGCCTATATCGATGACGTGGGCCGTCGCAAAGGCTTGATCGTGACCTTGTCGATCATGGCCAGCGGTACGCTGTTGATTGTGCTGGTACCGGGTTATCACACCATTGGCCTGTGGGCGCCGCTGTTGGTGCTGCTGGGCCGCCTGCTGCAAGGCTTCTCGGCCGGCGCGGAACTGGGTGGTGTGTCGGTGTACCTATCCGAAATGGCCCCCCCGGGTCGCAAGGGTTTCTACACCAGCTGGCAGTCGGGCAGCCAACAGATTTCCATCGTGGTCGCTGCCGCCCTCGGCTATGGCCTAAACGTTTGGATGGAACCGGCGGTGGTGGCCGATTGGGGCTGGCGTATTCCGTTTGCCGTCGGTTGCGTGATCATTCCGTTTATCTTTGTGCTGCGTCGCAATCTGGAGGAGACCGAAGAGTTCGCCAACCGCAAGCATCGCCCGACCATGCGTGAAGTGATGGCGACCCTGGTGAAGAACTGGACCGTGGTGATCGGCGGCATGCTCATGGTGGCGATGACGACCACGGCGTTCTACCTGATCACCGTATACGCGCCAACCTTCGGCAAGACCGTGCTGCAATTGAGTACCTCCGATGCCTTGCTGGTAACCTTGCTGGTGGCCGTGTCGAACTTTGTCTGGCTACCGATCGGCGGCACCTTGAGCGACCGATTTGGCCGCAAGCCGGTATTGATCGCCATGACGGTGCTGACCGTTCTCACTGCTTACCCTGCGTTGTCCTACGTAGTGAATGCACCGAGCTTCGCCCATATGCTGGAAACCCTGCTGTGGTTCTCCTTCCTTTACGGCATGTACAACGGCGCGATGATTCCGGCACTGACCGAAATCATGCCGGTGGAAGTGCGCGTGGCGGGTTTCTCCCTGGCCTACAGCCTGGCAACCGCGGTCTTCGGTGGCTTCACGCCAGCGATTTCCACCTGGTTTATTCACATCACCGAAGACAAGGCCTCGCCGGCCTACTGGATGATGTTTGCCGCGCTGTGCGCCCTGTGCTCGACCCTGGCGCTGTATCGCCGGGCTAACACCCGCGGGCAGGTCATGCAGGGGGCCGTTTGATGAGGACTCTACTCAAAACCCTGGCGGCATTCGCCCTTGGCGCCCTGGCGCTGGCGGCCCAGGCCGAAGAACTCAAGGTAATGACCTCTGGTGGCTTCACCGCTGCCTACAAGTTGCTCGGCCCGCAATACGCCAAGCAAAGCGGTGACACCCTCGACACCATCCTCGGCCCGTCGATGGGCAAGGCGCCGGAAGCGATTCCCAACCGCCTGGCTCGTGGCGAACATGCCGATGTGGTGATCATGGTCGGCTACGCACTGGACGAGCTGATCAAACAGGGCAAGGTCGACCCCGCGTCCCGCGTGGAACTGGCGGACTCGCGGATTGGGCTGGTGGTGAAAGAAGGCGCGGCGAAACCTGCGATCACTACCGATGCCGAACTCAAGGCCGTGCTGAGCAAGGCTAAATCCGTGGCGTATTCGGACAGTGCCAGCGGTGTGTATGTCGAGAAGGAGCTGTTCAAGAAACTCGGCATGCCGGCCAAGGGCACCATGATCGAGCGGGTACCCGTGGGCGAACAGGTGGCCAGGGGTGACTACGAAGTCGGCTTGCAACAGGTGGCTGAATTGTTGCCGGTCAAGGGTGTCACGTTTGTCGGCAAGATTCCGGAAAACGTGCAGTCGGTGACACGCTTTGCGGCGGGCATTCCGGTCAACGCCGAACACCCCGACGAGGCCAAGGCGCTGCTGCAGTTCATGGCCTCGCCGCAAGCTCAGCCGGTGGTGCAGTCCACCGGACTGGACTCGGTGTCACGCTGACCGAAACGGCATCTCCCGCACCAATCGCTCCAACTCCAGCGCCGCTGGCGGCAATGTCCGTCCGCGGCGTTTGATCAAGCCTACGTTGCGCATCACCTGCGGCTCTACCAGGGGCACACTCACCAGAATCGGGTGGGTGTGCGCCGGCATCGCAATCGACGGCACCATCGCCACGCCCAACCCCGCCTCCACCAGCCCGATCATCGTCGTCACGTGGTGAGTCTCGCAGATACTCGGTTTTTTCACGCGCACGCCACGCAGGGCCTGGTCGAGCAGGAAACGATTGCCCGAGGTTTTGTCCACGGTGATGTAGTCGTGTTCGTAGGCTTCGGTCCACGTCACGCTCTCACGTGCGGCCAACGGATGGTCACGACAACAGGCGAGCACATAACGCTCCTGCAGCAATAGCTCGAACTCCACTTCATCGGCCAGACTGCCGCTGAAACTCACACCAAAATCCGCTTCGCCACTGGCCACCGCATTGCTCACCTCACCAGCACTGGCATCCAGCACCCGCAGGCGAATCTTCGGATACAGCTTGTGGAATTCGGAGATGACGTGGGGCATGAAGTAATACGCGGTGGATGGCACACAGGCGATGGTGACATTGCCCATGCGCGTCGACGCGACATTACTGATGCCCATCAGGGCGATGTCGAGGTCATCGAGCATGCGCTCCACCTGGGGCAAGAATGCACGGCCGACCATGGTCAGGCTGACCCGGCGCGTGGTGCGCTCGAACAGCTTTACATCGAGGGCGGATTCTAGCTTCTCGATACGCCGGCTGAGGGCCGGCTGCGAGATACGTATGGCCTCGGCGGCGCCGCGAAAACTGCCCTTGTCTACCACGGCGCGGAAGGCTTGGAGGTCGTTGAGGTCGAAATTGATGATCACGGGAGGCGGGCCAAAGTGGTCGAGGTGACGAGCATTATCGTATGGGGGCCGATGGGATGCCATGCGAGCCGGGGCGGCTTTATCGAGATAATCCTGTTACAGATATCAAGTCATACATTTCAGCAGCTTATCGGCCATCCACGGCCACGCGATCGCCAAAACGGGTCAATACTTGCAGCCTGACCCACACAACTGGAGACGCGGCACCCCATGCAAACCTACCCTTCTGGATGGACGACGAGACGCCGGAGATCGGCATTGATCAGTTGCTTCTTGCATCGCGCCAATGGTCAAGTAGGATTGAATCCTACTCACTTCTGGCGGACATCCCAATGCGCTCAACTCAGCAAATGAGCATCACCTTGCCCCTTGAAATGGCGGCCCTGGTCAAAGCCAAGGTGGCTGCCGGCGAATATGCCAGCGAAAGCGAAGTGATTCGCGACGGATTGCGGGTGCTGCTGGCACGTGACCGTGCCATGGAAGATTGGCTGAGGGACGAAGTCCTCCCGGCAGCGACCGCTCTTGAGGCACAGCCTGAGCTCGGGTTATCTGCAGAACAGGTTCGCGAGCATATGGCAGCCGGGCGTCAGCGCAAAGGCATCGGGAACGCGTGAGCTACTCGGTGGTTTTTTCGCCTGAAGTCCTGACGCAACTCGATGCCCTTGAGGATTACATCTGCGATGCCGGCTCCCCCTTGGTAGCGACGCGCTTTATCGACAATCTCGTCAGCCACTGTGAAAGCCTCGCCCTGTTCCCCTTGCGTGGCACGCGCCGTGACGACCTGCTTACAGGCTTGCGCATCACGCACTATCGTTGCAGCACCATCATCGCGTTCAGGGTGAGGCCTGATTGCGAAACGGTGTCGATAGTGGGGGGATTTTATGGCGGGCAAAACTACACGGCGCTGTTCCAGGGTGAGGGGAACGACTGCTCATTGATAGATGAAAAGCCTGCTGAAAACTGATCGGCAGGCTTTTAGCGCTTAATCGCCTGATAGCTTCTCCCAAGCCGCTGGCGCACTGAAAAACGCCTGCGCATTACTGTCCAGCGTCTCCAGGTGATACCCCCCCTCCTGCACGATCAAGCACGGCAACCCCAGCCCTCGAATGCACTGCCCCAGCCGCGCAAAGCCTTCCCGCGTCACCGCGACCTTGCTTTGCGGGTCCAGCTCGTAAATATCGAAACCCAGTGACAACACCAGCACATCCGCCGAAAAGTCCTTCACCGCTGCCACGGCCAGTTCCAGCTTTTCGAAAAACAGCGCTTCGCTGGCACCATGAGGCATGGGCAGGTTGAGGTTGAATCCTAAGCCTGCGCCATCGCCTTTTTCCTCGGCAAAGCCGGCCACTCCTGGATAGAAGTTAGTCGGATCGCCATGGATCGACGCGTAAAGCACATCATTGCGTTGGTAGAAAATCTCCTGAATGCCTTGGCCGTGGTGCATGTCGGTATCGAGCACCGCGACGCGCTGGAAGTTTTGGCGCAAAGCCTGCGCAGCCACCGCCGCATTATTGATGTAACAGAAGCCACCCGCTGCATCGAAGCGGGCGTGATGACCAGGTGGGCGGCACAAGGCGTAGGCGGCAGGCGCGCCATCGAGGATGGCATGGGCAGCGGCAACCGCGCTTTGGGCTGACCAATACGCCGAACGCCAGGTCAGTTCACCGATCGGGCAACTGCCATCGGCCAGGTACCGTGCCGCCTGGGCAAGAATGCCGCGCAGGGCGTTGGGCTCGCGTACGAAGATGTTGGACATGACTTCGTCGCCCCAGTCTTCGGGGATTTCCTTCCAGCGCTGGTGAGCCTCTTGAAGAAAACCCAGGTATGCCGCGCCGTGTACGGCGAACAGCGGCGCCATGCCGTAGTCGACCGGCTGCTGGATATCGAAACCCAGGGTTCGCGCAGCCAGCAGAAGGTTGCGCGCACGCTCGGGAACCTCCTGTGGCGTGCGCATCTGGCCACGAGAGTAGTAGCTGCGTGGGTGATGCAGCAGTTGTTCGGGGTGAAAGAATGTACGCATAAAAATATTCCTTACTGAACTTGACCGGCGCGTTTCAACACGGCGTTAAGCAATACATCGGTGCCCTGGCGCACGTCTTCAGGCAAGACGTCTTCGGCTTCGTTGTGGCTCAGGCCACCGACGCAGGGGATGAAGATCATCGCGGTCGGGCAATAGCGCGCCAGATGGATGGCATCGTGGCCAGCGCCGCTGATGATGGTCTGCTGGCTGTAGCCCAGAGCGTCCACCGACGCTTGCACACACGCCACGCATTGCGCGTCGAACGGCGTCGCCGGGCTGATCCAGTGCGGTGTGATGGTCACGCTGAGGCCACGGTTGTCGGCAATCGCCTGCAGGCGTGCGCGCACTTGCTGCTCCATGGCGTCGATATCGGTGTCGCGGTGATGGCGCAGATCGACAGTAAAGTCGAGCACACCGGGAATGGTGTTGCGCGACGACTTGGCGATGCTCAACTCACCCACGGTGGTCAGGCCTTGCGGGGCAAAATCGGCAGCGAGGTTTTCCAGGGCCTGGATCATTTTTGCGGCGCCATACAACGCATCTTTGCGCAACGCCATCGGCGTGGTGCCCGCATGGGCAGCCATGCCTTCGACCCGCACATCGAGCCAACGAATCGCCTGGCCGCCGGTGACCACGCCGATGGTTTTGGCGTTGTCTTCCAGGATCGGGCCTTGCTCGATATGCGCTTCGAAATACGCATCCACCGCCCCACCCAATGCACGCTCACCGTTATAACCGGTGGCGCGCAACGCCTCGTCCACGCTGACGCCATCACCGTCGGTGGTCGCCAGCGCCTTGTCCAGCGCGAGGGCACCGGTGAAGACCGCCGAGCCCAGCATCGCCGGGGTGAAACGCGCACCTTCTTCGTTGGTCCACACCGCAATTTCCAGGGGCTTGCGCGTCTGGATGCCGTGGTCGTCGAGGCTGCGGATCACCTCCAGGCCGGCCAATACGCCGTACACGCCATCGAAGCGCCCGCCTTCGGGCTGGGTATCGAGATGGCTGCCGATCATTACCGGGGCGGCGTCATTGTCGGTACCCGCGCGACGAGCGAACAGGTTGCCGATGGCATCCACGCTCAACGTCAGGCCAGCGGCTTTACACCAGTGACTGAACAGCTCGCGACCGGCCTTGTCTTCGGCGCTCAATGCCAGGCGGCAGCTGCCACCGCGTTCGGTCGCGCCGATCTCGGCCATGGCCATCAGGCTGGCCCACAGGCGCTCGCCATTAATCTTCAACATTGCTGACTTCCTCAACTGTGTGCCATTTCCAAGCGGTGGGCCGTGGCATGGCGGCGGGACAAGGCCAGTACGCACATCAACGAGACCGCCGCGATCACGCTGTAAAACACTGCCATCGGCCACCATTGACCTTGGTACTGATGGGCCAGCCAGGTTCCGATCAAGGGTGTCAGGCCACCGGCCAACGCACCGCATACCTGATAAGCCAGGGAGATCGCGGTGTAGCGCACGCGGGTTTCAAACAAGCCGCTGACAAAACCTGCGATGACTGCATAGAACGACGCCATGCACACCACCGCCAGGGCAATGCCGAGGATGATCAACGGCGCCTGGCCGCTGCTGACCAATACGAACATCGGGTAAGGCGAGGCCATTGCCAGCACGCACATGGCGCACAGAAACCGCGTAGCGCCGACCTTCTCCGCCACCCAGGCGGCCAGCGGCTGAACGCAGAACTGGATAATGGCGACGAAGAACAGGCATTCCAGAATCAACGAGCGCGGTAGGCCCAATTGTTGAGTGCTGTAGGCAATCATGAAGGTGTTGGTGAAATACACGCCGGCAATCCCCAACGTATTGGCGCCAATACACAACAACAGTGGGCGCCAAGCGGTTTTCAGCACTTCCAGCACGGGGGCCTGGTCCTTCTTGATCGCCCGCGCTTTTTCCGCCAGGGCTTTGTCTTCGAGGAACTCCGGCGACTCGTTCACACCCAAGCGAATCGCCAGGCCAACGACCAACAACAAGGCGCTGGCCAGAAATGGCAGACGCCAGCCCCAACTGAGCAGGTCTTCTTCGGGCAAACGGGTCACCGCACTGAACGCCAGCAGGGAAAGAATCAAACCCGCCGGGCTACCCAACTGCGCGAAGGACGCAAAGAAGTTACGTCGCCCCTTTGGCGCATGCTCGCCAGCCATCAACACCGCCCCGCCCCACTCGCCACCGACCGCAATGCCCTGCACTACCCGCAGCAGTATCAGCAGCACCGGCGCGGCAGCACCGATCTGTGCATAGGTCGGCAACAGGCCAATGCACACCGTGACCACGCCCATCATGACCAGGGTAATCACCAGGGATTTCTTGCGGCCGATGCGGTCGCCGATATGGCCGAACACAATGCCGCCCAATGGCCGGGCGAAAAAGCCCACGGCAAAAGTGCCAAACGCAGCCATGGTGCTGAACAGTTTATCGTCGGAGGGGAAAAACAGCTGACCGAACACCAGCGCCGCAGCGGTGGCATAGATGTAAAAGTCGTACCACTCGATCATGGTGCCGATAAAAGCGGCGGCCGCGGCACGGCGAGGCTGCGGCGAAGCGGAAGGCTTCATGAGGCTGGCTCCTTTGGTTATTTTTTTGGCAGGAGAAGGTCGAACCGGTGCGCTCTGGTGGCGCTTGTTAAGCCCGATTTTTCGGCTCCAGGCTATGATTAGTCAATTTTCTATTTATTATCTTGATTATAAATCCTGCTTATTATCGAGCGATGCCATGCCCGAATCCCGTCGCGATATTCATCCGCTGCTCAACGACCGCCTGGACTGGAACCTGCTGCGCACCTTCCGCGTGATCGGCCAGGAACTGAGCATCAGCCGCGCCGCCGCGCGCCTGCACCTGACGCAACCGGCCATCAGCCAGGCGCTCAAGCGTCTGGAAGAGCAACTCGACTGCCAGCTCATCGTGCGCCGTGGCCCGCGCTTCGTGCTCACCGAGGCGGGTGAACAGATCTTCGCGATTGCCGGTGAGATGTATGGCCAGGTGTCGCAGATGAGCAACGCCCTGCAAAAGCCCGGTGATGAAGTGATCGGCAAGGTGCGCTTGCTGATGATCAGCCGGATTAATTCAGACACCTTCGATGACTTTCTCGCGGGTTTTCATCGCGACCATCCGCGGGTTGATCTGGAAGTCGAAGTGATGCGCAGCTCCGACATCGTCGCCGCCCTACTGGAAAAAACCGCGACCCTGGGGCTCAGCCTCAATCGTCGGCCCCAGCCACGCCTGGAACAGCACCTGTTTTTGCGTCAGCGTTACGCTTTTTTTTGCGGAAAACACCACCCATTGTTCGGGCGCACAAACCTGGCCGAGGGGGACTTGCAGTCGGAAAACTTCGTGAGTTTTACCAGCGACCAGATTGGCGGGATGCTCTCGCCGCTGACGATTTTTCGTGATCAGCAAGGGTTCAGCGGACGGATCGTGGCGTCATCTTCCAGCCTGGAAGAAGTGCGGCGTTTGGTCATTGCCGGGTTTGGCTTGGGGTGTTTGCCCATTCATGTGGTGGCGGACGATGTGAAGAACGGGCTGCTGTGGCGGTTGCCGCCGGATGAGGGGATTGCGGATGTGGATATTCATCTGTTGTGGAACCGGGAGCAGAAGATGAGCCGGGCGGAGGGGGTGTTTATTGAGAGTCTTTTGGGGCGGTTGGCCGACGTATAATTGACCACATCCTGCGTGTCAAAAAGCAGTTACAACTCACTGAATGCACGTCGAAGCACACACGGCTAGGATTGCAGCCAACTAAGCCAATGGCGTACATTAGCGATGATTTTCATAGAGACGTCAGTCTTCACCCGTCGCGTTAAAGAATTGATCGACGAGGATGCCTACACGACTCTTCAGAACGTGTTGGTAGTCAACCCTTCTGCTGGCGATGTGATTGAGGGTACGGGTGGAGTTCGCAAGATACGAGTAGCAGCCAAAGGCCATGGCAAACGAGGCGGGGCGCGGGTGATCTATTACCATTTCGTCTCGGCATCACAGATTGTTTTACTGATGATCTATCCCAAAAATGAACAGCAGGACTTGACTGCCGTAGAGCGCAAGTCACTGAAGGCTGCGATTGAGCACTGGAGATAGCTATGAGCAGATTTTTTGATGAACTGATGGAAAGCGTTCAAGAGATGAACGAGATCCTGCGCGGAGAACGCGAACCTTCTCGTGAGTTCCATGTTGATTCAATGCGAGTCAAAGAGATCCGTAAGGCGACAGGGCTAACCCAGGCTAAATTCGCAGCGCTGATTGATGTGCAACTTGGCACGTTACGGAACTGGGAGCAGGGTCGTCGTGAGCCTACCGGACCAGCAAAGGCATTGTTGAAAGCTATCCATAATGACCCAGTCCATGTACTGAATGCGTTGGCTAGCTAAAATAAGACTCCACCGCTGCGCCTTAAACATCGTCATACCCGGAAAAGCCCGGAGTTGACCCAGCGACGGGCTTTTTCGTTTGTGCGGCAGATTCAAGGCTCTTTAAATCTCACATCGATAGCACTGATGATTACTATCGAAACGAGCGCCTGAACGATTGCCGCCACTGATTCTTATAATCGCTCCAAATTCCCTCCTCGCCTGGCTTCAGGCGACATTCCTCCCGGAACCCAATCCCATGCCAAGCGCGAGCCAGGCCCCTAGCGGGCTTCCCGAACATAATCAACAAAGCGTCAAACAGCAGTGGCTGGCGATTCTTTCGGTCGCCGTGGGTGCCTTCGCCCTGGTGACCAGTGAAT
>Ga0160464_100426_pt1 | contig 32197 bp, 24 predicted proteins | sample HID1971I_E11MG_FD_108275 | JGI IMG/M metagenome (GOLD analysis project Ga0160464, IMG submission 108275) | Enriched millipede-associated microbial communities from UW Madison campus, WI, USA - HID1971I_E11 MG | ecosystem: Host-associated > Arthropoda: Insects > Digestive system > Unclassified ... | reverse complement strand
TGTTCAACGGCCTTACCGCTGAATTCCACCCGACCCAGATGATCGCCGACACCCTGACCATGCGCGAGCACAGCGACAAGCCGCTGCATGACATCAGCTACGCGTACCTGGGTGATGCGCGCTACAACATGGGCAACTCGTTGCTGATGATCGGCGCCAAGCTCGGCATGGACGTGCGCATCGGCGCGCCGAAAGCGCTGTGGCCGCACGAGGATTTCATCAAGCAATGCCAGGCGTTTGCCGAGGAAAGCGGCGCACGCATCACCATCACCGAAGACCCGAAAGAGGCAGTGAAGGGCGTGGACTTTATCCACACCGATATCTGGGTATCCATGGGTGAGCCGGTGGAAGCCTGGGACGAGCGAATCGAGCAACTGCTGCCCTACCAGGTCAACGCAAAGATGATGAAAGCCTCGGGCAACCCCCGGGTGAAATTCATGCACTGTTTGCCGGCGTTCCATAACAGCGAAACCAAGGTCGGCAAGGACATCGCTGCGCGCTATCCGCACCTGGCCAACGGCGTGGAAGTGACCGAGGAAGTCTTCGAGTCGCCGGCCAACATCGCGTTTGAACAGGCGGAAAACCGCATGCATACCATCAAGGCGATTCTGGTGTCGGCGTTGGCGGATATCTAACTCTCACTGTCGGAACAGGGTTCAAAAATGTGGGAGGGGGCTTGCTCCCGATAGCGGTGGCTCAGCTATAGATAGATTGACTGTCCTGCCGCCATCGGGAGCAAGCCCCCTCCCACATTGGGCTCTGCTCACACCCTAAAAGGATTGCATTATGCGCATCGTCGTAGCCCTGGGCGGCAACGCCCTCCTGCGTCGTGGTGAACCCATGACCGCAGACAACCAACGCGCCAATATCCGCATCGCTACCGAACAGATCGCCAAGATCCACGCCGGCAACGAGCTGGTGATCGCCCACGGCAATGGCCCGCAAGTCGGCCTGCTGTCGTTGCAGGCGGCGGCCTACACCAGCGTCTCGCCCTACCCGCTGGACGTGCTGGGCGCCGAGACCGAGGGGATGATCGGCTACATCATCGAACAGGAACTGGGCAACCTGCTGGACTTCGAAGTGCCGTTCGCCACCCTGCTCACCCAGGTTGAAGTCGATGCCAAGGACCCGGCGTTCCAGAACCCGACCAAACCCATCGGCCCAGTGTATTCCAAGGCCGAAGCAGAAAAACTCGCCGCCGAAAAAGGCTGGGCCATCGCCCCCGACGGCGACAAATACCGCCGTGTGGTTGCCAGCCCGCGCCCCAAACGCATCTTTGAAATCCGCCCGATCAAATGGCTGCTGGAGAAAAAAGCCATCGTGATCTGCGCCGGCGGCGGCGGCATCCCGACGATGTATGGCGAAGACGGCAAGCTGCGCGGCATTGAAGCGGTGATCGACAAAGACCTGTGCTCGTCGCTGCTGGCCGCGCAACTGGACGCCGACCTGTTGGTAATCGCCACCGACGTCAATGCCGCTTTTATCGACTTCGGCAAGCCAACCCAGAAGGCCATCGGCCAGGCTCACCCGGACGACATGGAAAAACTCGGCTTCGCCGCCGGCTCCATGGGCCCCAAGGTGCAAGCGGCCTGCGAGTTCGCCCGCCAGACTGGCAAAACCGCGGTGATCGGTTCACTCTCCGACATCGAAGCCATCGTCCAGGGCAGCGCCGGCACCCGCATCAGCACGGCGAAACCTGGCATCACCTATCTGTGAAGTAGAGGAGATACGCCTATGGCTACCTTTGAACCCGGCCACTTGCACGTTGAACGCCACGCGCTCAACAAGGACGACTACAGCTACAACCTGTGCATCGACTATGAAGTCAGCCAGGACCCAAAGGAAGGCAAGGGAATGCTCTTCAAGCTGCACGGTTCGGTGCAGGGCAAGGACCTCAAGGAGGAGTTCTTCCTGCCCAAGGACCAGGCATTCGACTTTGCGCGGCATGCGATGAACATCGCGCAGAAATACGGCATGCCGAAGGTCGCGGTGTTGAACGGTTCGATGCACAAGCAGTACGACCTGATGTTTGAGGATGTGCGGCATCAGCTGGATGTGAAGCCAGGCGACCCGGTCAAACCCGAACACCTGGAGTAACACGCCTGCACTGACACAATACAGTTCAAAATGTGGGAGGGGGCTTGCTCCCGATAGCAGTGTGCCAGCCACAGGTTGATTGGCTGATCCACCGCAATCGGGAGCAAGCCCCCTCCCACATTTTGATCTCCATCATTTGTCAGATTTCACCTACGCCCCGCTCCAAGGCATACTTGCCGCCTCTGCTCTCCAGAATTACCAACCGCCCCATGCGTATCCACGTCAGCTTCATCGACCGCGTCGGCATCACCCAGGAAGTCCTGGCCTTGCTCGGTGGGCGCAATCTCAACCTGGATGCGGTGGAGATGGTGCCGCCCAACGTCTATATCGATGCGCCGACCCTCAGCGCCGAGGTACTCGAGGAACTGCGTGACGCCTTGTTCAGCGTGCACGGCGTGCAAGCGGTAAAGGTGGTCGACATCCTGCCGGGCCAACGCCGCCACCTGCAACTCGACGCCCTGCTGGCGGCCATGACCGACCCGGTACTGGCCCTGGACAGCGCGGGCAAGATCCTGTTGGCCAACCCGGCGTTGATCGCCCTGTACGGGCGCGAGCCTGCCGGGGAAAGCATTGCCGAGCTGTTCAATGACCCAACGCTGCTGGACACCTTGCTGGAACATGGCTTTCGCTTACCGTTGCGCGAGATCAGCGTCAACGGCCAGACCCTGTTGCTGGACGCCACGCCAATCACTGACGCAGGCGCCCTGCTCACCCTCTACCAACCCAATCGCATCGGCGAGCAACTGTCGGCACTGCACCACGACCATGCCGAAGGTTTTGATGCGCTGCTGGGCGAATCCCCGGCCATCCGCACCCTCAAGGCGCGAGCGCAACGGGTGGCGGCGTTGGATGCACCGCTGCTGATCCAGGGCGAAACCGGCACCGGCAAAGAGCTGGTGGCCCGCGCCTGTCACGCCACCAGCGCACGCCACAGTGCGCCGTTTTTGGCCTTGAACTGCGCGGCACTCCCGGAAAACCTCGCGGAGAGCGAGTTGTTCGGTTACGCCCCGGGCGCCTTTACCGGCGCCCAACGCGGCGGCAAGCCGGGGCTGATGGAACTGGCCAACCAGGGCACGGTATTTCTGGATGAAATCGGCGAGATGTCGCCGTACCTGCAAGCCAAGTTGCTGCGCTTTCTCAATGACGGCAGCTTTCGCCGTGTGGGCGGTGACCGCGAAGTGAAGGTCAATGTGCGTATCCTCAGCGCCACCCACCGCAACCTGGAAAAGATGGTCAGCGAAGGCACTTTTCGCGAAGATCTGTTTTACCGCCTCAACGTGCTCAACGTCGAAGTACCGCCCCTGCGCGAACGCGGCCAGGACATCCTGCTGCTGGCCCGCTACTTCATGCAGCAGGCTTGTGCGCAGATCCAGCGCCCGGTCTGCCGCCTGGCGCCCGGCACTTATCCGGCACTGCTGGACAATCGCTGGCCGGGCAATGTGCGGCAACTGCAAAACGTGATCTTCCGCGCCGCTGCCATCTGCGAAAGCAGCCTGGTGGACATCGGCGACCTGGACATCGCCGGCACCTCCGTAGCACGCCAGAACGATGGCGAAATCGACAGCCTGGAACAGGCCGTGGAGGATTTCGAGCGCGACCTGCTGGAAAAGCTCTACACCAGCTACCCCTCGACCCGCCAACTGGCCAGTCGCCTACAGACCTCACACACGGCAATTGCCCATCGCTTGCGCAAATACGGCATCCCCAACAAGCCTTGAGCCATGTGCTATCCACTGTAGGAGCGAGCTTGCTCGCGAAAAACCCGAGGGCGCCACGTTCATCCAGGCTTCCCGCGTCATCGTTGACGATCTTCGCGAGCAAGCTCGCTCCTACAGTGGGGCGCATTACAGATTTGGTCTGAGAACGACATTGCGTGTACTGAAAGCGCTACAGCGTAACGATATCGCTACAACCCTGTTTTTTACGCGCCATGCAAGGCTTTGATCCACATAGGCTTTTTTTAACGCACTCGACTGTAGCGAAATCGCTACACCCAAACACGCCAATGTTATAGCTATTTTCATCAAGTAACTGATTTATAAAGACTTAATAACCTTGGCCGCAATATTGCTAAGCAACTCCCCATTATTCCAATCCCGTCCACCAGACGATTCTGGCCCTGAGGAGTTTCCATGAGCGAGTTGCGTTTCACTGAAGATCACGAATGGCTGCGCGCCGAAGCCGATGGCAGCGTCACCGTGGGCATCACCGCTTTTGCGCAGAATGCGCTGGGTGATGTGGTTTTCGTGCAACTGCCGGAGTTGCAGGCTTACGACAAAGGCGCTGAAGCCTCCACCGTGGAATCGGTAAAAGCCGCCAGCGGCGTGTATATGCCGTTGAAGGGTGAAGTGCTGGAAGTGAACGAAAAGCTGAGTGACAGCCCGGAACTGGTCAACGAAGACCCGATGGGTGAAGGCTGGTTCTTCCGCTTTAAACCGACCGACGCCGAGGCAGTGGCTAAGCTGTTGGATCAGGATGCGTACGACCGCCTGATCAAAGCCAACGCAGAAGCCTGAGGAGCGCGCCATGACCGTTAATCTGACCACCGCCAACGAATTCATCGCCCGCCACATCGGCCCGCGCCAAGCAGATGAGCAGCAGATGCTCGCCACCCTGGGCTTTGACTCCCTCGAAGGCCTGAGCGCCAGCGTGATCCCGGAAAGCATCAAGGGCACCAGCGTGCTCGGCCTGGAAGACGGCTTGAGCGAAGCCGAGGCCCTGGCCAAAATCAAGGCCATTGCCAGCCAGAACCAACTGTTCAAGACCTACATCGGCCAGGGCTACTACAACTGCCACACGCCGTCGCCGATCCTGCGCAACCTGCTGGAAAACCCGGCCTGGTACACCGCCTACACCCCATACCAGCCTGAGATTTCCCAAGGCCGCCTGGAAGCGCTGCTGAACTTCCAGACCCTGATCAGTGACCTCACCGGCCTGCCGATTGCCAACGCCTCATTGCTCGACGAAGCCACCGCCGCCGCCGAAGCCATGACCTTCTGCAAGCGCCTGAGCAAGAACAAGGGCAGCAACGCCTTCTTCGCCTCGGTGCACAGCCACCCGCAAACTCTCGACGTACTGCGCACCCGTGCCGAACCACTGGGCATCGACGTGGTGGTGGGCGATGAGCGCGAACTGACCGACGTCAGCCCGTTCTTCGGTGCCCTGCTGCAATACCCGGCCAGCAACGGCGATGTATTTGATTACCGCGAGCTGACCGAACGCTTCCACGCCGCCAACGCCCTGGTGGCCGTGGCCGCCGACCTGCTGGCCCTGACCCTGCTGACCCCACCGGGTGAGTTCGGTGCCGACGTCGCCATTGGCAGTGCGCAACGCTTCGGCGTGCCGCTGGGCTTTGGTGGCCCGCACGCGGCGTACTTCTCCACCAAGGATGCGTTCAAGCGTGATATGCCAGGGCGCCTGGTCGGTGTTTCCGTCGACCGCTTCGGCAAGCCGGCATTGCGCCTGGCCATGCAGACCCGCGAACAACATATCCGTCGCGAGAAAGCCACCAGCAACATCTGCACCGCCCAAGTGCTGCTCGCCAACATCGCCAGCATGTACGCCGTGTACCACGGTCCCAAGGGACTGACCCAGATCGCCCAGCGCATACACCAGCTGACTGCGATCCTGGCCAAGGGTTTGACCGCCCTGGGTCTTGAGGTCGAGCAGAAAAACTTCTTCGACACGATCACACTCAACACCGGCGCCAACACCAAAGCCCTGCATGACAAGGCTCACGCCCAGCGCATCAACCTGCGCGTAGTGGACGCCCAGCACGTTGGCCTGTCGGTCGACGAAACCACCACCCAGGCCGATATCCAGGCCTTGTGGGCGATCTTCGCCGACGGCAAGGCCCTGCCCGCCTTCGCGGCCACCGACAGCGCGCTGCCTGCCGCCTTGCTGCGCCAGTCACCAATCCTCAGCCACCCGGTATTCAACCGCTATCATTCGGAAACCGAACTGATGCGCTACCTGCGCAAGCTGGCCGACAAGGACCTGGCCCTGGACCGCACCATGATTCCGCTGGGCTCGTGCACCATGAAGCTCAACGCCGCCAGCGAAATGATCCCGGTGACCTGGGCCGAGTTCGGCGCCCTGCACCCGTTCGCCCCGGCTGAGCAAAGCGCCGGTTACCAGCAACTGACCACCGAACTGGAAGCCATGCTCTGCGCGGCCACCGGTTACGACGCGATCTCCCTGCAGCCAAACGCAGGCTCCCAAGGTGAATACGCAGGCCTCTTGGCTATCCGCGCCTATCACCAGAGCCGTGGCGAAGCACGTCGCGACATCTGCCTGATCCCGTCATCAGCCCACGGCACCAACCCGGCCACCGCCAACATGGCCGGCATGCGCGTGGTGGTGACCGCCTGCGATGCGCGTGGCAACGTCGATATCGAAGACCTGCGCGCCAAGGCCATCGAGCACCGCGAGCACCTCGCCGCACTGATGATCACCTACCCGTCCACCCACGGCGTGTTCGAGGAAGGCATCCGCGACATCTGCGCGATCATCCACGACAACGGCGGCCAGGTGTACATCGACGGCGCCAACATGAACGCCATGGTTGGCCTGTGCGCACCGGGCAAGTTCGGCGGCGACGTGTCCCACCTGAACCTGCACAAGACCTTCTGCATCCCCCACGGCGGTGGTGGCCCGGGTGTCGGCCCGATTGGCGTCAAGTCGCACCTCACGCCATTCCTGCCCGGCCACGCGGCCATGGAACGCAAGGAAGGCGCGGTGTGTGCCGCACCGTTCGGCAGCGCAAGCATTTTGCCGATTACCTGGATGTACATCAGCATGATGGGCGGCGCTGGCCTCAAGCGTGCGTCACAGTTGGCGATCCTGAATGCCAATTACATCTCCCGTCGCCTGGAAGAGCACTACCCCGTGCTCTACACCGGCAGCAACGGCCTGGTGGCCCATGAATGCATCCTCGACCTGCGCCCCTTGAAAGACAGCAGCGGCATCAGCGTGGACGACGTGGCCAAGCGCTTGATCGATTTTGGTTTCCATGCGCCGACCATGTCGTTCCCGGTGGCTGGCACCTTGATGATCGAGCCGACCGAAAGTGAATCCAAGGAAGAACTGGACCGCTTCTGCGACGCCATGATCGCCATCCGCGAAGAGATCCGTGCGGTGGAAAACGGCACGTTGGACAAGGACGACAACCCGCTGAAAAACGCACCACACACCGCGGCTGAATTGGTGAGCGAGTGGACGCATCCATACACCCGCGAACAAGCGGTGTACCCGGTGCCGTCATTGATCGAAGGCAAATACTGGCCACCGGTTGGCCGGGTCGACAACGTGTTTGGCGATCGCAACCTCGTCTGCGCATGCCCCTCGATCGAGAGCTACGCATAACCTGAAGGTCAACTCGATCAAATGTGGGAGCGAGCAAGCCTGCTCCCACATTTTTGACAACATTATCGAGTGCTGGCGCCTACCAGCGCGCCAGCACGTTGTTCAGGAGCTGAATATGTCCACCGAAACCCTGTTGAAAACCCCATTGCACGCCCTGCACCTCGAACTGGGCGCGCGCATGGTGCCTTTCGCCGGCTACGACATGCCGGTGCAATACCCGCTGGGCGTGATGAAGGAACACCTGCACACCCGTGAACAGGCCGGCTTGTTCGACGTGTCCCACATGGGCCAGATCCGTCTGACCGGCGCCAATGCCGCCAAGGCCCTGGAAACCCTGGTACCGGTGGATATCATCGACCTGCCGGTGGGCATGCAGCGCTACGCGATGTTCACCAACGAGCAAGGCGGCATCCTCGACGACCTGATGGTCGCCAACCTAGGCAACGACGAACTGTTCCTGGTGGTCAACGCCGCCTGCAAGGACCAGGACCTGGCGCATCTGCGCAACCATATCGGCGACCAATGCACCATCGAGCCGCTGTTTGAAGAGCGTGCCCTGCTGGCCCTGCAGGGCCCGGCGGCGGTGAAGGTACTGGCGCGCCTGGCGCCGGAGGTCACCCAGATGACCTTCATGCAATTTGCCACCTTGCGTCTGCTGGGCGTCGACTGCTACGTCAGCCGCTCCGGCTACACCGGTGAAGACGGTTTTGAAATCTCCGTACCGGCGGCCAACGCAGAAAGCCTCGCCCGCAGCCTGCTGGCCGAAACCGAAGTACAGGCCATCGGCCTGGGCGCCCGCGACTCCCTGCGCCTGGAAGCCGGCCTGTGCCTCTATGGACATGACATGAACACCGACACTACGCCAATCGAAGCCAGCCTGTTGTGGGCGATCTCCAAGGCTCGTCGCGCTGACGGCACACGCGCAGGTGGCTTCCCGGGTGCCGACCGGATTTTCACCCAGCAGCAAGCCGGCGTCAGCCGCAAGCGCGTAGGCTTATTGCCCCAGGAACGCACCCCGGTGCGTGAAGGTGCCGAGATCGTCGACGAACACGGCACCGTGATCGGCAGCGTGTGCAGCGGTGGCTTTGGCCCAACTCTGGGCGGCCCGCTCGCCATGGGTTACCTGGACAACGCCTTTACTGCACTGGATACCGAAGTCTCTGCACTGGTACGTGGGAAAAAGGTGCCATTACGTGTAAGTAAAATGCCATTCGTGCCACAGCGTTACTATCGCGGCTGAATAAATGTTTCAATAAGTAACGCGGCTGCGTTAACGCGCACTAAACTGTAACGCAGCCGCCATAAAACAGTGCATATCCGATAGTCTTTTCTATAGGAAATCTCCTATAACAAGTGAATAACTCTATCGAATAACTCACCACTCCTACGTTCAACAAAGTGTCATATGCCCGAGCAAAAACAAGGCCTTTCGCAGGGCTTGTTTTTTTCATATTAGTTGGCGTAGAGTTCGTTCACTGTGTTTGCATGGGTCGCTTGGAACCTGGACCTGGGCAGTAGCTAAAAGTTTTGCTACAACCCGTTCGACGTCTCTTACTTTCCTGCAACCCAGCCCAGTACTCTTTCATGTGAAAGGGGCTGTCATTAATTTTAGCGTCAAAGGAAAGAAGAAAATGGCTGAACGTCAGAGCGGTACCGTCAAGTGGTTTAACGACGAAAAAGGGTTTGGTTTTATCACTCCTGAAAGCGGCCCGGATCTGTTCGTGCATTTCCGCGCCATTAAAGGCAACGGCTTCAAGAGCTTGAAAGAAGGCCAGAAAGTAACTTTCGTTCCGGCACAAGGCCAGAAAGGCATGCAGGCTGACGAAGTAGAACCAGAAGCCTGATCCTTCCTGCGACAAAAAGCCCCTGATATGACATCAGGGGCTTTTTTATGGGCGTTTGTCCGTAAAATGCTGCTTTTCCTTCTGAGAGCCCTGCCATGTCGAAGCACCTGCTAAGCCCCCAAGGCCAATTCCCCGCCGTTGGCCTGGGCCGTCGCCTGGCAGCGATGTTCTACGATTTCCTGTTGTGCACGGCGCTGCTGATCGTCACTGCATTTGTCTACAAGCTGGTGTGGATCGCCTTTGTGGGCGAAGCGAAAATGCGCACCCTCACCGAGTCCGGCGCCCTGGACGGTGATCCGTTGCTGTCGACAATCCTGTTGTTTGTGCTGTTTGGATTCTTCGCCAAGTTCTGGACCCATTCCGGGCAAACCCTGGGCATGCAGGTGTGGGGCGTGCGTGTACAAAATGCCGACGGTTCGCGGATCAGCCTATGGCAGGCGTTGTTGCGTTTTGTGGTGTCGATTGCGTCGTGGTTATGCGTGGGGCTGGGGTTTGTCTGGTCGTTGTTCGATAAACACAAACGCAGCTGGCATGACATCTATTCGGATACGCAGCTGGTGCGGATCCCCAAGCAAAAGAAGTAATCGCACAATAGCGTAGATCCAAGTGTTCACACCTGGGCTATGCGTTACCTGCCAGCTTGAGGCGTGCAGCCTGGGTGAAGTCGAGCATGCGCTTGAGCGGTCGCACCGCCTGTGGAATCACCGACGGCTCGACGAAAATCTCATTACTGCCCTCACGCAGACACTGCAACGTACGCTCCAGCGTATTCATCGCCATCCACGGGCAGTGCGCGCAACTGCGACATGCCGCGCCGTTACCCGCAGTCGGCGCCTCGATGAAGACTTTGTCCGGGCACAGCTGCTGCATCTTGTAGAAAATGCCGCGATCAGTTGCCACGATAAAGGTCTTGTTCGGCAGGCGCTGCGCCGCAGCAATCAGTTGGCTCGTCGAGCCTACGGCATCCGCCAACTCGATCACCGAGGTCGGCGATTCCGGGTGCACCAGGATCGCCGCGTCCGGGTACAACGCCTTCATGTCTTCCAACTGCTTGGACTTGAACTCTTCATGGACGATGCAGGCACCGTCCCACAGCAGCATGTCGGCACCGGTCTGGCGCTGGATGTAGGTGCCCAGGTGTTTGTCCGGGCCCCAGATCATCGTCTCGCCGTTGTCCATCAGGCTTTCGACGGATTCCAGCGCGCAGGTGGAGGTCACGACCCAATCGGCACGGGCTTTGACCGCCGCCGAGGTGTTGGCGTACACCACCACGGTGCGCTCCGGATGCTGGTCGCAGAACGCTGAAAACTCATCCACCGGGCAACCAAGGTCCAGGGAGCAAGTGGCTTCCAGGGTCGGCATGAGGATGCGTTTTTCAGGGGTGAGAATTTTGGCGGTCTCGCCCATGAACCGCACACCGGCCACCAGCACGGTCTTGGCCGGATGGGCGGCGCCAAAGCGCGCCATTTCCAGGGAGTCGGAAACACAGCCACCGGTTTCTTCGGCCAGGGCCTGGATCACCGGGTCGCAATAGAAGTGGGCAACCAGCACCGCATCCTGAGCCTTGAGCTCGGCGGCGATGGCGGCGCGCAGGCTCGCCTCTTGCGCGGCGCTGAGCACCTTGGGCTGCTTGGCGTCGAGGTGGGCTTGAACCAGTAGGCGTTCGGAAATGTGCGTCATGTTCGCAAGACCTGCAGGCGCAGTAGCGCGAAAGTCGAGTGTACCACCGGCTCTGGAGCCCTTCGGGCGCCGCCGGACGAAGTGTTTGTGTTCATCAAGCACGGGTAAAGATGAAGCCGCGCAAGGCTACAGAATATCGAATGGATTCAAAAGCCTAATCTGGTATGCCGGTACGCGGCTGTTGGGCGCACCGCCGCCTGCCATAAACACAATGATTAAGCGCAATAACTGCAACAATCCAAAAAACCTCCACCCCCTCCATCGCCACCAACACCCTTGAAACACTGAAACCTCAGGTTACCACTCGCCCATTACGCACTATTTTTGTGCGTTTTTTTCCCTAAATAACGTGGTATTCCTCACGTTTTGTGCAATAAATCCCCCACTCATGTAACGAACCGTTTAATGATGACTCCAGTGTGGCAACTCCCCTGAGTTAACGGTTTGGCTCAGGAGGCATAGATCGTGTGTATTTCTACGTTAAGGATGTCGAGTGCCAATTCAGCCCACAACCGGACACTGGTGTCGTATTCAAAAGTGGGGCATCACCCTGCTCTGCCTGTGCGCGCTGCCTGCGGCCGCCGCCGATGCGCCGCAGCCAGGCCAGGAAGCCCTTCGCTTGCAGCAGCAACAGCAGCGCGACCTGCAGCAGTTACAACTGGAGCAGCGCCAGCGCCAGATGCAGCGCGGCCGTTTCGGTACACCGCCGAGCACACCGACCGCGCCCAAAGACATCGCCCAGGATGAACGCTGCTGGCCCCTGCGCGGTACACGCCTGGCCGGGGTCACATTGTTCAGCCGCACCGAGCTGGACAACCACATTGAGCCCTACGTTGCCCCCTGCATGGGCGTCACCCAGATCAACCGCCTGCTGGCCGAGATCACACGGCTGTATGTCGAGGCCGGCTATATCGCCAGCCGTCCCTACTTGATCAGTGCGCCGAGCGCCGGGCACCCACTGGATATTCACGTCGAGGAAGGTTATCTCGAAGCCATCGAACTAGCCGACCAGAGCCTGCCCGTGTCGTTAGGCGCAGCGTTTCCCGGGATGCTCGGCAAGCCGCTGAACCTGCGCGACCTGGAACAGGGCCTGGACCAGCTCAACCGCCTGCGCTCGGTCGACCTCACCGCCGATATCGCCCCTGGCAGCCAGGCGGGCGGCTCGCGCATCATCCTGCGCTCGCGCAGCAGTGCGTCGCGCTGGGCCCTGGGGCTTGGGTTGGATAACCTCGGCAGCGCCGGCACCGGGCGTGATCGCAATGCCCTCAGCCTGAGCCTGGACAGCCCGCTGCAATTGGGCGATTCGCTCAACCTGAGTTTCAGCGACACGCTCAACCATGGGCCGCGCTACAGCCGCAGCCACAGCCTGTTCTACTCAATCCCCTATGGCTACTGGACCTACAGCCTGTTCGCCAGCCATGCCGAATACCGCTCGCCGTTCAAACTCAGCCGCACGACGCTCTACAACAGCGGCCGCACCGATCAGGTCAGCCTGCGCAGCGACCGGGTGCTGTGGCGCGACCAGGGTCATCAACTGAGCGCCAACCTGCAACTGGCCTACAAGGACGTCGACAGCTACCTGCAGAAAGCCCACCTGGACATCCAGAGCCCGACGCTGACGGTGGCCGAGGCCGGCCTGAACCTGTTCTGGCTCAACAGCGCGGTGTGGAACCTGGACGTCAATTACGCCCAGGGCCTGACTTGGTTCGGCGCCGATCGCGATGCCGATCAGGTGCAGAAAAACCGGCCAAAGGCCCAGTTCCACAAGTACCGCGCCAACCTCAGCCAATGGCGCAATGGCCAATGGTCGGCGCAACCCTGGCAGTGGCAGAGCCAGTTGTCGTTGCAATACAGCCCGGACGCGCTGCCTGCCATCGAACAACTACTGGTCACCGACGACTCGGCCGTGCGCGGCTACCGCGACAACAGCAGCTCCGGCGCGATTGGCGCGGTGTGGCGCAACACTTTGCGCCTGCCGTTGAACAGCGATTTGCCGGTGAAAATCACCCCGCGCCTGGGCTTCGACAACGGCTGGGTCAAGCGCGAACACGGCGCCCAAAGCCAACGCCTGAGTGGCGCCAGCGCGGGGCTCAACCTGAGCTGGAAAAACGTGCAGCTCGACTTCGATTACCAACGCAACCTCAACACCCCAACAGGTTTTCGCCAGGAGCCGGAGGTCTGGCTGACACGCCTGAGCCTACAGATTTGAGCCATGAGCTGTTTTTTAGCCTGAGTCAACCGCCGTACCTGATCACCCCAATAGCGTTGCAACGAACAACGCACGTCGTGGATCAGCCAACACAGAGCGAGATCATTTATGCCGACTACTTCCCACAGCTTTCACCTTTCGCCCCAGGGCAAACTGCGCTGGGCCATTGCCAGCCTGTTCCTGCTGCCCCAGCTTGTGCTCGCCGCGGGCGTGACCGTGGTCGAAGGCCCTGGCGGCACGCCGCAACTGCAAAACCAGGGCGGCGTGCCCATCGTCAATATCGTTGCGCCGAATGCCGGCGGCCTGTCTCATAACCAGTTTCTGGATTACAACGTCGACCGCCAGGGCCTGGTGCTGAACAATGCCTTGCAGGCCGACGTGTCCAAGCTCGCCGGGCAACTGGCGGCCAACCCGCAGTTCCACGGCCAGGCGGCGAGCGTGATCCTCAACGAAGTGATCAGTCGCAATGCCTCGGCCCTCAACGGCGCCCAGGAGATTTTCGGCCAGGCCGCCGATTATGTACTGGCCAACCCCAACGGCATTTCTGTGAATGGAGGCAGTTTCATCAACACCCCGAATGCCAACCTGGTGGTCGGCCGCCCTGAACTCGACAACGGCAAACTGCAAGCCTTGAGCACCCGGGATGCCACCGGCCAACTGACGGTGCAAGGCCAGGGCCTGCACAACCGCGAAGGCTCCATCAACCTGATCGCGCCACGTATCGACAGCGACGGCAGCATCAGTGCCCATGATCAATTGAACCTCACGGTCGGGCGCAATCAGGTCGACTTCGCCAGCGGGCAAGTCAGCCACGTGGACCCGGCCAGCAAGACCCAGGACCAGCGCATCGACGCACGCCTGTTCGGGGCGATGCTGGCCGGGCGCATCAATATCATCAGCACTGCCGAAGGTGCCGGAGTGCGCGTGGGCGGCGTGCAGGTGGACGGCCGTGACGGCGTGAAAATCAGCTCGGCCGGCGACCTCGATATCAGCGGCCAGGTTCACGCAAACAGCCTCGACGCCGCCCGCGCCGGTGTGCAGAGCCGCCAGGGCGATGTCGACTTGCACAGTGCCAGGGACTTGAACCTGGCGGCCACCGACATCAGCGGGCGTAACGTCAAGCTTGCTGCCAGCCGCAACCTGACCCTCAGCAGCCTGGAAAGCCGCAAGCTCCAGGAAAAGCGTGAACAGTGGGACAACAGCAACTTCCTGTTCACCTACGAAACCTATGACCGCACCACCACCGACAAGGACTCGCGCCAGCACGGCAACAAGGTTGTCGCGCAACAAGATGCCGCGCTGTCGTCCGGCACCAAGACCGAGATCAAAGCCAGTCACGTGGAAGCGGGCAACGCCTTGCGCGTCAACAGCGGCGCCGACTTGCAGGTGAACGCCGCCACCGAAACCCATGAAACCCGCGACCAGGGCAACCATCGCAAGCACCTGTGGAAAGCCAACTGGGACAAATCCAGCAGCGAACAACGCAGCATCACCAGCAGCCTCAAGGCAGGCAACACGCTGGAGCTGACCAGCAAGCAAAAACTGCAATTGCAAGGCGCCGAACTGCAAACCCCAGGCGATATCCAGTTGGCTGGCCGCCAAGTAGAAATTGCTAGCGCCAGCCGTACCCAGAGCAGCAGCGACAACGCCTACTCCGGTGACCTGACAGGTGGCAGCTTCTTCGGCAAGAATGGCGACGGCAATCAGGGCAAGACCTTGAACACTGCCAGCAAGGTCAACGCCGATGGCAAGCTGATCGTCAAGGCCGACGCCGTACGTATCAGCGGCAGCCAGGCCCGTGGCGGCAAGCAGGCCAGTGTCATCAGCGATAAGGGCTCGCTGGTGATCGACGGCGTACAGGACAGCTCCCACGACAACCGCTACAGCAACGACAGCAAATTCTTCGGCATCTCCAAGGATGAAAGCCGCAAGAACCTCAAGGACAGCACCGTTGTCGCCAGCAACCTGCGCTCGGACAGCAACCTCAAGCTGCAAAGCGCCAAGGACATCACCGTCAGCGGCTCGCAGGTGTCTGCCGCCGGCGAACTGCAGGCGGATGCCAAAGGCGATATCAAGGTGGTTGCGGCTGAAAATACCCGCCACGACACCACCAGCACGCACACCCGTGGCTTCGATGGCTACGCCAAGGAAACCGCCGACGGCAGCCGTCAGTATCGTGCGGGGGTGAGCTATGAAGACCAGCAGCAAACCCGCAAGACCGACACCACCCGGCAACAGGCGTCCAGCCTTGAAGGCGACAGTGTGGCAGTCAGCGCTGGCGGCGATGTGAGCATCAAGGGTTCTAACGTCAAGGCGACCCAGGGTGATGCAAGCCTGAGCGGTAAAAACGTCGAGCTGTTGGCAGCTGACGACAGCCGCACCCAAGCCGTCGACAAGACCACCACCGGCGGTAGCTTCTACTACACCGGCGGCCTTGATCGGGCTGGCAGTGGTGCGCAATTCAGCCACCAGAGCAGCGAGGACACCAGCAGCAAAACTACCGCGCACACCAGCACCGTGGCAGCAGCCAGCAAGCTGACCATCAACGCCGGCAACACCCTCACCAGCCAGGGCGCACAGGTAAAGGCTGGCTCCGAGTTGCTGGTCAATGCAGGCCAGATCGACAACCAGGCAGCCCATTCCACCGAGACCAGCACCCATAAGCAAAACGGCTGGACCGCCGATGTCGGCGCCAACGTGGAGTACAAAGGCATCACCCGCCCGATCGAAAAAGCCGTCGAAGGCGTGGCCCAGGTCAAATTTCATCAGCCCGGTTTGCTGGACGCGTTCGAGCAGCCGAATGTCGGCCTGGACGTTGAAGTCGGACATACCAACAAAACCCGCACACAGCAGGACAGCACGGCGGTGGTCAGCCAGTTCAGTGGCGCCACGGTGCAGGTCGATACCGCTGGGAAACTGCAGGATGCAGGCACTCAATACCGGGCCACCGATGGCGGGCTGACGATCAAGGCCGGCGAACATGTCGCCACGGCAGCGGCCAATACCCACGACAGCAGCGAGCAAGGCGTTGACGCCAAGGCGGGAGTGCGGATCTACACCACCACCGGTGAAGACCTGAATCTGCGCGGCAGCGGTTTGGGTGGCAGTAGCGATGTGCGTGAAACCAGCAGCACGGCGGTGGTCGGCAGCTATGCCGGCACCCAGGGGGTGAGCATCGAGGCCAATGGCGATGCACGTTATGACGGCAGCCGGTTCAACGGCGGCCAGGCAGGCGTCAACCTCAAGACCGGCGGTGAGTTGGCGCTCAACCAGGCCAACGACACCCAGAGCAAAAACAGCAGCACCTTGCGCGGCAACGGTTCATTGACCGTGGGCACCGCGCCGGGCGCCAATGGCAACAACGTCAACCTCGGTGCCGGTGTGCAACTGGACAACAAACGCCTGGACACCCAGGACAGCCAGGCCCGCGTCGCGTCGGTCCAGGGCAGCGGGCCGATCCAGCTCAGCAGCGGCGGCGACATGACCCTGCAAGGCACGCAGATCGGCACCGCCACCGCCAAGACCGGCGATATCAGCCTCAATGCCGGGGGCAAGCTCGACCTGCAAGCCGCCACCAACAGCCACATCAGCAAAGGCAGCAACCTGGGCGGCGGCCTGACTGCCGGCGCCGGCAAGACCAGCACTGCCGAAAGCAGCAGCAAGACCGGCAGCCTCAGTGCCAATTTCAACATCGGTAAGGTGGCGGAAAATGACCAGGGCATCGTCGTCGGGCAGTTGCACAGCAACGGCAAGGTCAGCCTCGCCAGTGGTGCCGAGGCGGCTGATGCCCTGCACTTGCAGGGTACTCAGATCAACGCGGCCAGAGTCGACCTCGTCGCGCAGAACGGCGGCATCCTGCAAGAGTCTGCACAGTCAACCCAGGCCCATGACAACTGGGGCGTGACCCTGGGCGCGGGTGGCAGCGTTGGCAAGACCACCTTGGCCGATGCCGGTGAGCACGCCACACCCAAGACCCAGCGCGGCATCAATGCGCGAGCCAAGGTCGACGTGGATCACCTGCAAAGCACCACCCAGCACGACAGCCTGATCAAGGCCGACAACGTGGTCATCAACAGTGCCGGCGACACCCACCTGGCCGGGGCACGCATCGAAGCCGACCAGGTGAACGGCAAGGTAGGTGGCGATCTCATCGTCGAAAGTCGCAAGGACCAGGTCAACAGCACCCAGGTGAATGTCGATGCCAGGCTGGATGTGGAAAAAAACCAGCCCGGCGTGGTGGATAAACTCGCCACTGCCACTGGCCCGCTCAAGGACAAAGTGCAAGCCAAGGCCGAAGGTGCGTTCGACAAGCATCGCGACAAACTGGAGAACGTCGTAGACAAAAGCACCGGGCACCTGGCTTCGGCCAAGGACAAAGTGGTCAACGGCGTCGTCAACGCCAAGGAACGCCTGGAAGAAAAACTCACCCGCAGCGGCAGTTACGATGTGAACCCCGAGCCCCGTGGCGCTTTCGGCACCCGTGTGGACAAGGCCAAGGCTTACCTGGCGGACAAGAAGGAGGCCCTGGGCACACGCCTGTCGGGCTTCAAGGATAAGGTCTGGCCGAAAAACAGCGACAGCTACGTCGTCAGCGGCAAGAACACCACCGGCAGCTCGGTAGCCAATACCGCCGAAAGCGTGTTGTTCGGTGACAAGAGTGGCAACACCAACTACACCCCGACCCTGTATCTGGACGTCAGCCATGTGGTCAAGGACAGCGTCACCCAGGCGTCAGGCATTCACGCAAGCCAGGGCGTCAATCTGCAGGTGAGTGGTGATACGCACCTCACGGGTGCGCGGATCGGCGCCGAGCATGGCAAGGTCGAGCTGGGCGGTTCCAAAGTCACCGCTACGGCATTGGCCGGCAGCGACTACCGTGCTGATGTCGGCCTGAACGTCTCGAAATCACCGGTCAACCTCGCACTGGGGGCCAAGGATGAATTGACTCAGAAACAGGACGACGCCACGCGCAAGGATCAAGCCTTCAACCTGGGACCACTGCGAGCGGGTGGGCACAGTGAAAGCCAGGCCTTGCAGGCGGGGATTGATCAAGGCATCAACTAAAAGGTTAAGCACCCGATTTACTAAACGAAACAGATCCAAATGTGGGAGGGGGCTTGCTCCCGATTGCAGTGTGTCAGCCAGCTTATCTGTATCTGACCCACCGCTATCGGGAGCAAGCCCCCTCCCACATTTGTAGACCTAATTCCTGGCTTGTTGCCGCAAGGCAAGGGCCGCCACACCACATAGCACCAACGCTATACAGGACACGTAGAACGCGTCGCTGTAAGCCATCAGGTACGCCTCCCGCCGCACGGTATGGATCAGCCCCTCAAGAACCTGCTGTTGAGCGGGTAACAGTTGGTTGAAGATGAAACCCTCGCTGTCGGCCATGCTGACGCGCAAACGCTCCTGCAAGGACGGCGAAAACAAGGTGATCGACTCCCCTACCCGCTCGGAGTGAAAGCGCTCGCGCATGGCGACGATCTGCGTCAACCCCGCAGTACCTACAGCCCCACCCAGGTTACGCAGCATGGAGAACAAGGCAGAGGCGGAACCGGCTTCATCCTTGGCCAGGCCGGATACCGCCAGCACCGACAGCGCCACCATGATCAGCGGTTGTCCGATACCGCGCACCACCGTGGAAGGAATGATCACGTTGGCAGCGCTATCCACATCCAGATGCGCCCCCAGATAACACCCCAGCGCCATGATGAAAAAGCCGCTGGCGACCATCAGTTTCGGGTTGAGCCACTTCATCAAGCGTGGCATGAACGGCGCCAGCACCAGTTGCACCATGCCGTAGGCGATCAGGCTGATGCCGATTTCCCGGGCGTTGTAGCCCTGCAACTGGGACAGGTAGTTGGGCACCAGGAACACCAGGCCGAAGGTCGCCCCGCCGAAAATGAACATCGCCGCACTGGCCACCCCGAAGTTATAGCTCTTGAGCAGGCGCAGGTTGATGAAGGAGCGACTGCCATACAGCTGCGACAGCACGAAGTACACCAGGGCAACGCCTGCGACCAGTGACATCCACACAATGAAATCGGAGCCGAACCAATCCTTGCGCCCGCCTTCTTCCAGCACGATCTGCAAGCCACCCAGGCCGACGATCATGGCGATGATGCCGCCCCAGTCGCCGCGTTTGAGCAGGCTCAACTGCATGGGCTTGGCGTCGATGGACCACGCCACCGCCAGCAGCAAGAGAATACCCGGGGCCAGTTGCAGGTAGAAAATCCAGCGCCAGGAATAAGCATCCGTCAGCCAGCCACCGATGGACGGCCCGGCGGCCTGGGCAACGCTGTTGGACAGGGCGAACAAGGCCATGCCCATGGCAATCTTGCTTGGCGGCAGCTCGGTGATGATCAACTGGAATGACAAGGGGATAAGTACCGCGCCGGCCGCACCCTGGATCACCCGAATGATGATCATCACTTCCAGGTTGGGCGCCCAGGAGCAGGCAATGGACGCCACCAGGAATACAAACGAACCCACCAGCATCACCCGGCGCAGGGAGAACACCTGCACCAGCCAGGCGGTCAGCGGGATCATCACGATCTCCGCGACCAAATAGGCGGTGGAGATCCACGAGCCCTCCTCGAACGTCGCCCCCAGGGAGCCTTCGATTTCCGGCAATGCGGCGCTGGTCACGTGCACGTTCATGCCGGCCATGAAACAGCCGAACAGCCCACCGATCACCGCCACCCAGGCGCGAAAGGACACGCTCTTTTCAGCGGCTTCAGTCATGTGCAACGCCCTGGTTGGCTGGCCGGGTATCGACCGTAGTGATCACCGACATGCCTGGCAGGATAGGCCCGCCCTGATCATGCTCATCGATGACAATCTTCACCGGGAAGCGCTGCACGATCTTGGTGAAGTTGCCGGTGGCGTTATCCGACGGCAACAGTGCGAACACCGCCCCCGAACCTGGCGAAAAACTCACCACGTGGCCCTTGAGCTTGCGTCCTGAATAGCTGTCGATGCTGATGTCGACGGGTTGGCCGGCGCGCATGTCGCGCAATTGGGTTTCCTTGTAGTTGGCCACCACGTAGGCCTGCTGCAAGGGCACCACCGCAAGCAGCGGCAAGCCTGGCGCGACGTACTGGCGGGTGCGCACTTTGCGCTGCCCTACCACGCCGTCGATGGGCGAGCGGATCAAGGTGTCTTCCTGCGCATGGGTCGCCAGGTTCAACTGCGCCTGGGCTTGGCTGCGTCGGGCTATCTGTTGTTGGAGCGAGGCTTGGGCCAATTGGCGGCGATTGATGGCAACGGTCAGCCGGGTTTCCTGTTGACGTTGCATGGCCTTGGCAATTTCCACCGCGGCGCTGGCCTGGGTGTAGCTGGCGGCCGCCGTTTCCAGGCGCTGGGCACTGGCGGCGTGGTCGCGCACCAACCCTTCGTAGCGACGCTGGTCGAGGCGTGCGCGGTGCAACTCGGCCGCCACGCTGCGGGCGTGGGCCTGAGCCTGGGCAACGCCGGCCTGTTGCTGGGCGATCAGGCTGTCGGTGACGTTGAGGTTGGCCTGTTGCGCCGCCACCGAGGCTTGGGTTTCGGCCAGTTGTGCACGGGCCTGTTCCAAACGTGCCTGGTAGTCATGGTCCTCGATGCGCACCAGCACATCCCCGGCCTTGACGGGCTGGTCGTCCGCAACCAACACCTCGGCCACATACCCGGAGACCTTGGGGCTGATGGGAATCCAGTCGGCACGCACATAGGCATCATCGGTCTGTTCCAGATACCGGCCGACCGTCATCCAGTACACGCCGAACACCACCGCTGCGATCAACAGCGCCGCGCCGCCCAGCAGGATCAGGTGCCGTTTGCGACGTTGCTTGCGCGTATGCGCCGATTCATCCTGGACAGCAGTTTTTTCATCAACGGCGATATTCATGGTTGGGTACCGGAAAAAGTGGTGTAAACGTGGGTGGGAGCTGAAGGTTGCCAACCACCGCCGAGCGCCCGAAACAGGCTGATCTGGCGTTGCAGCAACTGGCCATCGGCGTCGGCGCGAGTGGCCTGTAGGCGGATCAGTTCACGCTCGCTGTCCAGCACGTCCAGGAAATCGATAGACCCGGCGTCGTAGTTGAATTGGGCCAACCTGTAAGCGTGGCGGCTGCTGTCCAGTGCCTGGCTCAAGGCCGCGTGGCGCTGGCGCTCGCCGTCATACAAGGCCAGGGCCTGGCGCACCTCCTTGAGGGCCTTGAGTACGCTGGCCTCGAATTGCGCCACCTCCACCTGCTCAAGCGCCCGCGCCTGGTTGACCCGTGCGCGGTTGGCGCGCCAATTGGGGAACTGCCAGGTGATCAGCGGGCCGATGCCGAACATCACCGCGCTGCTGTCGCCCAGCTCATGGGGCCTGTTGGCCGATGAAGACACCGAGGCGCCGAAGGTAACCTTCGGGTACAGGTCGGCCTGGACGATATCCACTTGCAGCGTGGCCGCCTGCAACGCTCGCTCGGCCTGACGGATATCGGGGCGGCGCGCCAATAATTGCCAGCCATCGCCCACCGGCAGTTCGGCATTGAGTTGTGGCACCACTTCACAGCTCGCAGCGCCAGCGCCTTGTTCCAGATCAGCCACGCCGGTCAGCATCGCCAGCTCGTACAGCGCCGCTTGCCGACGCGCCTCAAGCATCGGCAGCAAGGCCTGGGTTTCGCCCTGCAGGGCTTGCATGCGCGTGTATTCAAGGTCCGTCACCACACCGGCCTGGCGCTGGCGATCGATCAACGCCAGGCTGCGCCCGACCACGTCCAACGAATGACGCTGGACCTTGGCACGTGCACCGAGGGCGCAGGCATTCACATAGGCGCGGGTGGTTTGCGCCACGACGGTAATGCGCAACAAGTCTTCGGCGTCCTGCGCCGCCGCGGCTTGCACCTGGGCCCGCTCGATACTGCGCTGGACCTTGCCCCAGACGTCCACTTGATAAGCCAGTTCAAAGCCCGGGTTGAACGCCCACTCTGACGGCGCATGACTATCGGTGGCCTTGGCCAGGGTCTGGTCATCGGCCGTCTTGCCGTACTCGGCGCCCACTGACGCCTGGGTGGCCGGCCAGCGCTCGGCATCGACCTGCATGATCCCGGCCAGCATCGCTTGCACATGGGCCTGGGCCGCCGCCAGGTCGCGGTTGTGCAGCAATGCCTGCAGCACCAGCCCATCGAGCTGCGGGTCGTTGTACAACTGCCACCAGCGCTCGGGTAACGCCTGGGCCGATACGCCTTGTGGCAAGTGGCTCAGGGCATTGATGCGCTGCGGATGTGGCTGTGCGGGCGCATGGGCAACCCAGGACGAACACCCCGCCGACAACACCAGCGCAATGCCAAGCAGCGCAAGACGGCCATGCCGTGGGGGGAAAGAAGGCGAACCCATCGAAGAAATCCAGAAGGCCAAGTAGAGACCCAGGGTAAGAGCGCAACGAGGTACGAATCTCCCGAGTTCCGGACAACCATCGTTTTGATTGGGACAAGATGCGGGGTGGCTTGGCAGTACTCAGTCCAAATGTGGGAGGGAAGCCTGTCGCCGAGTCAAATCACACCAATCGACAGTTACGCGGGGTGTAACCCATGGTGCGCTTGAACATCGCAGTAAACGCACTCGGGCTCTGATAACCATGCTCCAGCGCCACTTCCAGGATCGACACGCCACAGGCCAGGCGCTGCATGCTGAGCAACAACCGCGTGCGCTTGCGCCATTCGCCATAACTCATGCCCAACTCTTTCTGGAACAGCCGCGCCAAGGTACGCGAACTCATATTGAGCTGCAGCGCCCAACTCTCCAGTGTCGACTCCTGGGAAGGGTTGTCGATAAAGCCCGCACACAGCGACTTGAGCCTCGGCTCATCCGGAATCGGCACATGCGCCAGCACCCTTTGTGCCCTGTCGAGCTCCGAGAAAATCAACTCGACAATTTGCGCATGGCGCAACAACGCCGGCTCACTGTCGACTTCATCGCCCGCAGCGACAATCAGCTCGCGCAACAGCGGCGAAACCCTGATGACCTCGCAATCCGCCGTCAAGCCACGATGCGCCCCCGGCGAGATCAACAAGGTGCGCATACGCACCTCACCGGTCATGCGGATCTGATGCTCCCTACCTGAAGGCACCCACAATGCATGCCCGGAAGGCACCACCCAGGCCGTCGCCTCCACCGACACCAGCATCACGCCGTTGATGGCATAGACGAGCTGGCCCTCGTCATGCCGATGGGGCGCCACGATGTGGCCGTGTTCATAGTTAGCGGCGAGCGCGGCTAATGGGGTAGGCGCGTTCATTTCAGCAGGCCATCGCGGCGTTTGCTCGTCTTGAGAGAAGCGAGCTATGTCGGCAATTGCAGGAAGAGGCTGTGAGCATCATATCGTTTCTCCTTTTTAGGGCTGACCGCCAGGAGCCTCCGGCGCGTCTTGAGTGCAGAAACAACCCGCACATCAGAAAAATGCACAAATGCATATTTTCGCCTTGAAAATTTCACTGTATGGATACACAGTACCAACAGGCCTCATCTTATGCCGATTCATCGCTACCGACGAGCAGCGCGGCGAGGCCGAGCCAGAGGGGTAATTCCCAACAATTGACCGAAATATATATCGATAAGGATATCGACTCATGACTATCGTTCTTCCACCCATCGTCGTCACTGCCACCGAGCCCGGTTACCCGGCAAATCCTGGAGGCCTGCCGTTTCCCGCGCCGAACCCGGCAGTTGTGTTCCAAGGGCAGATGCTGGAACGCTTTGCTTATTATCGCCAGGGGTTGTGGCGCGAGATGCTAATCAAAATCGCCAACGAACAGGTCACCTGGGGAATGACAGGTGGGCCAGCGCCAGGGATCGTCCATGATTTGCAATCGGTGCCGTTTGCAGATAGCTACCTTTACTTTAATCCGGGCCTGACTTCTGGCCATGGTTTGAATTACGCCCAGCAATATTTCCAATCAGGTGGCGTAACCTCCTCTCCAGGCCTCTCGGGCGGCGACCTGACTCCGGTCGCAGCCGTTGGGCACTTCCTTTACGGCAAAGGTACTCCAACCGAAACCTCAATCAACCTATTCGGGCTGAACTCACCGAGTATCTCAAGCGCTGTGTTCAATGATGTTCTAGCCTCAGCGCCAATTGGAACGTCGCCGATTTCCATTGGCAACATTCCTTTTACGCCAGATGCCACGTCCTGGCAGCTTGCAACGTGGATAGACAATCTTTCCCTGACCTTGCAAGGCACCCTCAATAAGGCTCAGGACGGTAGTTATCAATTTAACGGCTCCGTATCCGCCGCCAACCACACCTACGATTCGATGCCTGCCGGTTTCAAAGCAGCCATCGGCGAAGCGGCTGCAAATACGCTTCAAAGCGTATTTGACGCTCATGGCGCTATGCCCTTTGAGGTCGTGATCAAAGGCGAAACCGCAGTTACCGTTACCAAAGAGCTCACACCCGATGAAAAGGCTGCCTATACAGACGCTGTCAGCTTCGTATCGACCGCCAATGAACAAATGCTTCAAAAATATGGTGCCAACTTGAGCAAAGTTGCCCAAGACATGCAAGCTGAGATCTCTGGCAAGAAAATCAGAAGTTATGCAGAAGCAATGGCGACCTTTGAGAAAATCAGCGCTAACCCCGCTATGAAACTGAATGCGTTGGACACCCAAGCAGTGGTCGATGCGCTGAATGCACTGGATAAGGCGAGCTTTGCGGATAACATCACCCGTTTGGGCAAAGCATTCGGTGTGGTCGGTAAAGTCGTACAAGCAGAAGCCATCCGCGAGAAAACCGTCTCCGGTTTTCAAACCGGCGACTGGAAGCCTCTGATGCTTGAACTTGAAGCGATGGCAGTCGGCACAGGTGCTGGAATTTTGCTCGCCACCAGCATGGCGTTCTTCTTTCCTGTTTTTGCGTCGGCTGCCGCTGGAGTCGTCGTGGTGGCCTTGATGATGGCAGCCACCGCTGCGTATTTTGATGCAGCCAAAGTCGATGAGATCAACAACCTGATTCTTAACTAAAACAAAGGATCCGGGCGAGCCGAGTCTCGTCCGGACCCAGCGTGTTAGCATTAAAAATCGTACAACAGGATTTCCGAGCAATGAACAAGTCAATCAAACAGTGCATACCTCTGCCCTATTTATTCATTGCAATGACCATGGCACCTATATTTTTCATAGCTTTTTTATTTCCTGCAAAGGCCACATCCGCGCCCTATACAAATATTGAAAGCTTCATAAACACCTACCTGCTCGGCGTGGTAGGGTTTTGGTCGTCTAACTTCCCTTTCAGCTCCACAGTCATAACAAACTACATTGGCTTGCTCGGACCGATATTTGCGGTGATCTTTTTCTTGAAGGTCCGCAAGGGGATGATCATCGATGCTGATCAATATGCAAACATGACCATCAGCAAATATCTGTTCGGCTTGATAGTTTTATCGAGCTTTATCTATATGATCGTATCCGTGAGCTATTTTTACCCGCATGATCTGGCGGCTCACAACTTGAAATGGCGATTGTTTGGCACACACATATTCACATATGCAACATTCTCTTTGGGCGTGCTATTTATCATTTACTTTATTACCTTGATTTCATACTTCTCTTTATTATACATACCGAGACTTTTAATAAAAAAGAATAAACAGCACTAGCTTCACGCCATATAGCAAGATGACGGATAAAAGGATATTTAGTCCCGAAACAGGTGTAAGCCTATTTCGGATTGGAGACCATATCCCCTTCTCCCACTGCCACACCAATACTAGTGCCCTTTGCTGTCTTTACGGCTTTTCAGCCCCAGCAACCGCCCCCACCATCCAGACTCGGCACTTGAATTAGGTGTTGGTATCACTTTCTCATTGGGATGTAGCAAATCACCCGGATAGTGCTCGTGCCCAATGCAATCGCTGTCCTCAAGCCCAAATACTTTCACGGCGGCGACCGCCTCAAAACACCAGCGGCCGAAGTAGCTTCCCATCTCAAGTGGGTGCATTACCGGATCACCATAAATGTACCACCACGGTTGCTGTTTACCGCGCCTGTTCAGCTCTGGATACCAATGCTCCACGAACGCCAGCAGTAGAGTTGCTTGCTGCGCCTGTTGCGCATCAATTGCCTTGAGCAGTCTCGCATATGGCTTGGCGTGTAGCAGCTTCTCCCCAATTTCCCGCTCTGGTTGGCGGTACGCAATGATCCGATCCAGCAGAATGTCCTGCCCCCCATCACCTATTAACGCAACCAATCGAAGCCACTGCTCATCGGGAATTTCCAGAGCAAGCGCTAGCCCCACCAACCAGAAACAATAGATGTAATGGTTTAAATCGGTCAGTTCGAAGGTCCAGTCTCGGCAAGTCTTAAGATCATTCTCAGCGCATATTTTGTCGGACTCTCGGTTGGAAATTTCCCATGCATCCAGAACGCCGGGGAAGAATGTTGCAATCGTCGTAATATTTCCACCACTCGAGTAGCACCGTATAGCCGCGCGCAAATTATCTTTGGCAAAGTCGAACGTAAATTGCGCTCTATATACGGGATTAGCCGAAGGCTCCGACAGAATCTTGCCGGCACGCTCAATCCATTGCAGATCTTTTGCCTCATGATCATCCCAATACTGCTTATTTCCCCAAGGTGCACGAATCATGGAAAAACTCCATTCAACGCCGCCTTTTTACAGGCGGCGCCTTTATTTACAAGGCAAACCCGGACAGTGTCCGGTGATTACCTAAGGGTTGATCAACTGCCCAACAGTCCACTGGTGTCCGCGTCGAAGCGCTTGCGGGCCTGATCAGCCGCCGGTTTGAGCTGCATGAGCAGCGCCGCCTCACTGTACAACTGAGTGACCGCCAGTTCCTTGGGGGTCGGCTCAATCGGGATCAGCACATCTTCGCTGTCTGCGTGCAGCCAGATTGCCACAACGTGCAATGCCGAGATGAACAGCACTCGCAGCTCAACGGTTTTACCTTGCAATTGCGCGGACTGTTCCGCCATTTTCAGCGCATCCACCGTCGCCGCAGCCAGGGGCCCGTGGTTGAGCGAGGCGAACTCGACATGTCCGCCTACGTCGGCCAATTGCGCATCCGCAATCGTCACACCATCGGCAAACACCAAGTAATGCCAATCGCCGACCTCAGCGTCTTTCAGGCCTTTACCGTGAGTCAAATCCTGGAGGGTGAGCGAGTACCCACGATAGGCTTCGCTCAGCCTGATGTTGCCCGGTGCGGCGGCCGCGAATGAGTGATTGCGTCCCAGGCCCTGGGTTTGCAGCGCGGCTTGCAACGCCGGACGCAGTGTCTGTACGCCGTTTGAGGGCGCCTTTGGATAAATCAGTTGCATGATGCAGCCCTCCTCAGTTTTTTACGGTGAAGTAAGTGTTGGTCCAATTGCCGCCGCCGTTGTACGAACCGGGGAACGCGTTCAACGCACGGGTCGAGTAACCGTAGATCGAATCTGCGATCAACAGGTAGTTGCCGTTGGTCCCATAGATCACCAAAAAGTGCGCACCGCCACCGTACCAGGCACAACGCAAACCGATGGGGCGGCCCCTGTTAATCTGGTTCTGGATGGCCGACATCTGCAACGAGCCTTGATTCATGCCGTTGTAGCTGCGCGTGGTTCGTAAGGCGGAATCCAGATAGCCGTAGACGTTGCACGGTCCAGGTTGGTTGCAGCAGTTGCGGTCAAGCTCGCTGCTGGCTACACCGCACTGGGTCCAGGACCCGGTGCCATAGTAGTTGCCGACCGAGGCAGAGAGCGCCGCCCAGCACCAATTGCTCTGGGTTTGTCTCTGCATGCTGAAATTGAGACTGACGGCAGCCATTGCTTGGGGCTGTGCAGCCGCTTTGACTTCGACCAGTTGCGGATCGAGCAGATGGCCGACCAGGCAATTGGGCGGTGTGTCGCCGGTGAGTCGGGTTGTTTCAGTGGATAACATTTTTCAATCCTCCATGAATGAAAACCAGCGTCCTGCTGGTAAGCGCGTAGCGGTGTTGCTGAGCTTTCGACGTTCAAGGTGGCCCATATTTGATGGGGGCGTTGCGATCTGGCTCGGGGTAACCCTAGGCGTTAATATGCATATACGCAAATATTCAAATGCATTGGCGCATATTTTTGATGAATGCGTGTGGTTTGTCTGGCGGGGTGAGCCTCAAAAATGGGGAACCAAATAAATCCGTCCCCTTTTCTTCTGGGGCTCGCAAAGAGCCCCTGTTTGCGTTTAACCCTAAAACGCGTAACGCGCCTTGACCATCACGCCATCAGCATCAAACCCGCTACGCGCCTGGCGGGTATAGCTGGCGCCCACCGTCAACGCCGACACCTGATAATTCAGGCCCAGGCTGGCTTCGTAACTGTCACGTGCGACCGAAGCGCCAGTGACGGTAAACGCCGAACCACCCAGCACAAAACTGGAGGTTTGCGCCACGCGGTCGCCCATCAGGTCGTGATAAGCCATCAAGGTCGCTTCCGGTTGCAGGCTGCCAGTGGCCAACGGGAAGTTGCCAGCCAAGCGCACACCCGCACCCAACTCGCCCACTTCATAGCGTTGCGAGCCGGTGCTCAGTGCCGCCGAAGAGCCCTTCTCGGTAAAGCTGTCCATGCGCACGTTGGAATAACGCGCCGCCACTCTCGGCTCTATCACGGCAGCATCCGACAGCTTGAAGCTGTAGCCGCCCAATACGCTGGCCGACAACACATTGCTGTCGTAGCTGCCCTTGGCGGTAGTGCCCGCCACACGACGCTTGCTGTCATTGTCGTTATGGCCATAGCTCAGGCTGCCGTCGACGAACCAGTTCTGCAGTGACCAGTTGCCGTACAACGACAGCGCATGGCCCTGCACGTCGGTCTTGGTGCCCAGGTCCGAATGGATGTTGGAATTGAGGTAGCTGTAAGCCACACCCACCGTGGTGCTGTCGTTCAACCGACCATCCACACCCACCGCCATGCCGCTGCTGTTGGCCGAGTAACCGTTATCGCCGCCGCGGCCATCCTGATCCATGTTGCTGCTCAAGCCTTGCAACCACACACCCACGGCTTCACGATTATCACGCTGGCCCGAGAGGCGATCGGCCGAGTAACTGAGCAGATCCAGCAACGAAGAGGTACTGGCGACCGACAGGCCGTTGTTCTGCACACTGCTGGCTTGCAACAAGGTGTACTCCGTGCCGCTTGGCACGGCGGTGAAATCACCTGGGTTGGCGCTCAAGGTCACTTTCGATGCCTGGGCAAAATTTGCCGCACCATTGACAGTCAGGTACGGCGTGGTCGGTACCACGCTATTGCCAGGCGCATATCAATGCCTGCACCGCTGGCGACGTTGAGGTCGCCCGTAAGCACGGTGCCTGGGGCCGTCAGGTTCAAGGAACCCGAGTTGATAGACACCGGCGCGATGATGCGATTACCGGAAAAATCAGCCTGCCCGCGATGTTCATCGCGCTGACATCGAGCACATCACCGACGATTTTGCCGCCGGTCCAGTTCAGGACGGCGCGGCTGGCTGCGTCGATGGCGATACCGGCGTTGCTGCGAATCTCACCGGCTTGCTGGTTGATTTCGAAGACGGAGGTTTGCTCAGCCGCGTCGACAGAAATCGCCGTGCCATCGGCGGTGATCGTGCCGCGGTTGATGATGCCACGGGAGCCGGTGGCTGTTTTGGGTGAAGGTGGCGCTCAGGAGATCGACCGCTTTGGCGTTGGTGCCTTTGGCTTCGAGGGTGCCGGTGTTGAGGATGGAGTCGACGGTGCCTGCATAAAAAACAATACGGAAGCATCTGTGCCGTTCACAGACAGCAGGCCACTGTTTTCGATGCGAAGTGCGCCCGTGGTGGTTTCAAAAATGGACAAATTAAGGCTGCTCTTGAACGTCAATCAGCATCTGATCGCAGCTGGCACCGCGTCGGTGGGGCAGGCCAGACTCCAGGCAAAAAAACCCGGCCTCATGTTCAGGGATCAACTTGCGAACTTGAGTACCGCCTCAAGTTCATCTTCATCGTCACCATAGGTGCCCCCGGTCAGTTCAAAGCCCATGCGCTTATAAAAAGGTTCTGGGCTGCCCTCTCCTACTCCGTATCCTACGCGAATCTCCTTAAAGCCCCGATAGCTCAACTCATAGGTAAGAAGCTCGATTGCCTTCTTGCCATATCCCATTTTCTGATAGGGACCAGCGATCATAAAACGCCAAAGAAATACGCCAGGGTAATAAATGCCCTCATCGTGATCGGCGCCAATATGCAGCATGATAAAACCAATCAAGGTTTCATCTGCGTAGATTGCTCGAAACCAAGCGTTCTCAGAGAAGTGTGCTTCTGCAATCGAAGCGCCGTTGTCTGCAATCATACTTCTCTGAGCCGCTGAAAGCGTCTCACTGAGCATGCATACATCCCACACTGTCGCAGAAGTTATTCGGCGAAAGGAAACACTTGAATCTCGGGTAGGTAGATCATTCATGATGTACTCCAGTATTTAAATATTTGAATATTGCTCAGCGAAATCAAAGAAAACTTATATTTGTAAAGATCGGTCAGGCCCTCTGCTCTTTACCCCCGTTACGCTGAGGGCCATAGGTGATTAACCGCAAAATTTTTTCTAAAGGGGCCTGGCCCGCATACTTGGCTATCAAGCCAGTGAGGGTCATCGAGATGAGCGCTATGCCTACAGCAAGTGGTATCAACGCGAGATTGCCAAGCTCACCGAAGAAGCCAAGCCCATACCCACCGAAAACCACACCTGCAATGAGCCCTTGAAGGACATAGGCAGTGAGAGAGTTTCGGCCTGCTGCAATCAGAACATCTGGCAAGTTTATCCATGTGCTGTATCGCAATAGCACGTTGATGTAGACAGCTGACATTAAAGGAGCGCCTACTGCGAAAGATAAAAGCCCCATTAGCTCTACAAGATCACCTTCTTTAGGCGCTAGCGCGAAAGCGAGATTTGTCAGGACTGCTTGTAACAGCAATAAAGGGGTAATACGCGTGAGTTGTTTTTGCCCTCGACTCCCAGGCTCAAAAAAACCTGCTTTCGCAGCCGCCAGGCCCAAGAGGATTGCACCAAAGGCTAATGGCCCTTGAAATAGAATTAGAAAACCGAACGTTCCTGGCCATTCGGAAATCCTTGTAAGCGTGGATCCTACAAAGTTGTAATCCAACGCATGATTAACAGGTGTAGTCGGGTAGATCGAAAGAAGAACCGCCAGGACAACTAAGGTTATAAGCTCTAAACCGACCATGGACATCGCCGTTCTTATAAGCGTGCGAGGTGCACAGTTCCGAAATGGCCAAAGTAAACATCCAAGAAATGCATAGAGCAACAATATATCACCGGGAAAAACCAGAACCGCATGCAGGCAGCCAAAGATCGCTAAACCGATGAGCCTTCTGAAATAGCGCCCTTTGAATTGCACACCGGCCCTCGCCGCAGATTGGATTTGAATATGCACGCCCCAGCCAAAAATGAATGAGAAAATCAGGAAAAACTTCCCTTGGAACAAGAACTCGATCAAGAACGCCGCGACGCGGTCACCGTGGGCATCGGGAATGCCGATTGCCTGCGCCGGCGGCAGCGCAAGAAACGGCAGGTTAACTACGCAGATACCGATCAGGGCGGCGGTACGGATCAGGTCAACTGACGTGTTCCTGAGTGGCTTGTTCATCGTCGTCATCGTCTTGTGAATTTATTGAGCGACTGCTCAAAAACAATGATATTGAGCAGTCGCTCAACTCGTCAAGCGATTTAATGGTGAGATCGGAGAGAGGGGTAAGGGGCTACACGCGGCGACAGCTAGAATGGTCACCGAGCGCGCAGGAATGGAAACCGGTGGGCTTTAAAAAAAATGATGTGAAGCGCTGACGGCTGCATATCAGACATGCGCGGCGATTTTTCTGCAAACTTGCAGCTTCGCCCTCAATTCACAGGCAAAAAAAAACCCGGAAATCCTCACTTACGTGGGCCTTCCGGATTTTCTAAACCGCCAAAAATGGTGGGTCGTGTGGGATTCGAACCTACGACCAATTGGTTAAAAGCCAACTGCTCTACCAACTG
>Ga0160464_100424_pt1 | contig 32383 bp, 17 predicted proteins | sample HID1971I_E11MG_FD_108275 | JGI IMG/M metagenome (GOLD analysis project Ga0160464, IMG submission 108275) | Enriched millipede-associated microbial communities from UW Madison campus, WI, USA - HID1971I_E11 MG | ecosystem: Host-associated > Arthropoda: Insects > Digestive system > Unclassified ... | reverse complement strand
GCCCTGGCGAACATGGGCATGAACGTCACGCCACTGCTGGCCGGTGCGGGCGTGATCGGTATCGCCATCGGCTTTGGTGCGCAGTCGCTGGTGGCGGACTTGATCACCGGCTTGTTCATCATCATCGAAGACTCCCTGGCCATCGACGATTACGTAGACGTCGGCGGCCACCTCGGTACGGTAGAGGGCCTGACCATCCGCACCGTGCGCCTGCGCGATATCGACGGCATCGTGCACACCATCCCGTTCAGCGAAATCAAGAGCATCAAGAACTACTCCCGGGAGTTTGGCTACGCGATCTTCCGGGTGGCGATCCCCTACAACATGGAAATCGACGATGCGATCAAGCTGATGCGTGATGTCGGGCATGCCATGCGCAACGACCCGCTGCAACGCCGTAATATCTGGTCGCCGCTGGAGATCCAGGGTGTGGAAAGCTTCGAGTCCGGCAGTGCGATCCTGCGCGCACGTTTCAAGACCGCACCAATCAAGCAGTGGGAAGTGTCGCGGGCGTTCAATCTGTCGCTCAAGCGCCACCTGGATGAAGCCGGGCTCGACCTGGCGACACCGCGCTTGAGTGTGCAGGTGGTCACCGCCGGCACGGTGCAGGAGAAAGAACCAGAACAATAAAGAAGGAGAGGTTTGTATGCGTTTGAACGGTTTGAAACATCAATGGGTGTTCGGCTTGCTCTGCGGGGTTGCCAGCAGCGCAGTGATTGCCGCCAGCAGTGGTCAGGATAGCGCCCGGGAGGAAATTGCCGCCCAGGCGAAGATCCTTGAACCGAGCCTGCTCGAAACCCGCCGCGATATCCACGCCCATCCAGAGCTGGGCAACGCCGAAACCCGCACCGCAGAATTGGTCGCCAAACAGCTGCGCGAGCTGGGCCTTGAGGTCAAGACGGGCGTGGCGCGCACCGGCGTCGTCGCCGTCTTGAAAGGCGCCCTGCCCGGCCCGACCGTGGCCCTGCGCGCCGACATGGATGCGCTGCCAGTCAAGGAAATCGCCGACCTGCCCTTCGCCTCCAAGGCCAAGGGCACCTACCTGGGCAAGGAAGTCGACGTGATGCACGCCTGCGGCCACGACGCCCATACCGCTATCCTGCTGAGCACTGCGAAAATTCTTACTGGCATGCGCGAGCGTTTGCCTGGCACCGTGGTGTTCTATTTCCAACCGGCCGAAGAAGGCCCCAGCGACTTCAGCCCCGACGGCAAGAACACCTGGGGCGCGAAGATGATGGTGCAGGAAGGCGTGATGAAAGCGCCGAAGCCGGATGCGGTGTTCGGCCTGCATGTGTGGGCCGGCGTACCGGCCGGGCAGATCGCCTACCGCCCGGGCCCGACCCTGGCCAGCTCCGACGACCTGCGCATCAAGATCCTCGGCAAACAGACCCACGCGGGGCAACCCTGGAACGGCATCGACCCGATCACCGTCGGCGCACAAACCATTGTCGGTTTGCAGACCGTGGTCAGCCGCCGCACCAATATTTCGTCATCGCCCTCGGTGGTGAGCATCGGCACCATCAACGGTGGCACCCGCTACAACATCATCCCCGAGTCGCTGGAGATGACCGGCACCATCCGCTCCTATGACTACGGCATTCGCCAGAAGCTGCATGCAGATGTGCGCCAGACCGTAGAGAAGATTGCCGAAAGCGGCGGCGCCAAGGCCGAAGTGACGATCATCGAGAAGTACGACCCCACCATCAACAACCCGGCACTGACCGAGAAAATGCTGCCGAGCCTGCGTTGGGCAGCCCGGGATGACGTGGTGCAAGGCCCGTTGGTAGGAGGCGCGGAAGACTTCTCGTTTTATGCCAAGGAAGCGCCGGGATTGTTCGTGTTCCTGGGGGTAACGCCGAGGGACCAGGACATGAGCAAGGCGGCGCCGAATCACAACCCGGGGTTCTTCGTGGATGAGTCGGCGTTGGTGGTGGGGGTGAGGACGCTGGCGTCGCTGGCGACGGATTACCTGTACACCCACACCCCCCTGTAGCAGCGAGCTTGCTCGCGAAGTACTTCAGAGCGCCGCGTTTACTCAGGGTGACCGCGGCGTTCTTGCGTTCTTCGCGAGCAAGCTCGCTCCTACAGGGTATTGTGGTGAATCAGTTGACCAGCTCAGCGCTGTCCATCTTCTGGCGCAGGCTCAACGGGCGCATATCGGTCCACACTTGCTCGATATAGGCCAGGCACTCTTTCTTCATGCCGCTCTTGCCTACGGTGCGCCAGCCTTCGGGCACGGCCTTGTAGTCAGGCCAGATCGAATACTGCTCTTCGTGGTTGACCACTACCTGAAACAGGATGTCATCGCGGTCAAATACTGAGGTCATTGCTGTTCTCCGTCGCTCAAAGGCTGGCTGCGCACCACGCGCAGCACTGATATCTGTAGAAACGTATCAAGGGCCTGGAAAATTAGACGCCGGCAACCGCCGCCGCCAAGGCGCGCCCGAAGATCTCGGCCACTTGGTCGATTTCGCCGGCGGTAATCACCAACGGTGGCAGGAAGCGCACTACGCTGCCATGGCGCCCACCCAGCTCCAGGATCAGGCCGCGCTTGAGGCACTCACGCTGCACCAGCGGCGCCAACTGGCGATGCACCGGTGGGTGGCCCTGGACATCCGGCGTGCCTGTCGGGTCCACCAACTCCACCCCCAGCATCAGCCCGCGACCACGGATATCCCCCAGTTGCGGGAAGTCGCGCTGCAATATGCGCAGGTGTTCCGCCAGACGTTCACCCATGGCCGCCGCATGGCTCGCCAGGTCGTGTTCCCTGAGATAACGCATGACCGCCGAGCCCGCTGCCATCGCCATCTGGTTGCCCCGGAACGTACCGGCATGGGCGCCCGGCAGCCAAGTGTCGAGCCATTCGCGATACACCACCACAGCCAACGGCAGGCTGCCGCCAATGGCCTTGGACATGACCACCACGTCTGGGATGATGCCGGCGTGTTCGAAGGCAAACATCTTGCCGGTGCGCCCAAAGCCACTCTGGATTTCATCGACGATCAGCGCCACACCGGCCTGCTCGGTGATACGCCGCAGGCCGCGCAACCAATCGAGGTCTGCAGGAATTACACCCCCCTCGCCCTGCACCACCTCAACAATCACTGCCGCCGGTAGCAACACGCCCGCCTCCGGATCGTTGAGCAGGTTTTCCAAGTAATGCAGGTTGACCTGCACACCTTGCGCGCCGCCCAAACCGAACGGGCAACGGTAGTCATACGGGAACGGCAGGAATTGCACGCCATTGCCGAGCAACGCGCCCAGGGGTTTTTTCGGCCCCAGGCTGCCCATCAGGCTCAAGGCGCCCTGGCTCATGCCGTGATAGCCACCCTGGAACGACAGCACAGTGCTGCGCCCAGTGGCGGTGCGCACCAGCTTCAATGCAGCTTCTACCGCATCGGTGCCAGTGGGGCCGCAGAACTGGATCTTCGCTTCCCGCGCCAATTCAGAGGGCAGCAAGCCGAACAGGTCCTGCACGAACTGATCCTTGACCGGCGTGGTCAGGTCAAGGGTGTGCAGCGGCAGTTCGTCGCTCAGCACTTGCCGGATGGCCTGGATCACCACCGGGTGGTTATGCCCCAGCGCGAGCGTCCCGGCACCAGCCAGGCAGTCGATGAAACGACGCCCTTCGACGTCTTCCACATAAATACCTTTGGCGCGCTTGAGCGCCAGAGGGATGCGCCGCGGGTAGCTGCGGGCGTTGGACTCCTGCTGGCGCTGGCGGGCCAGCAACGGGTTTTCGTCGAACTGATAGAGCGTTTCCGCAGGCGCCGCGGCGTCTTCGGTACGGCTGGTAGCGACTGACATCTCTGGATCCCTCGATACGCGGGTGATGGTGACCAAACTGCCGATCCGTTGGCGTCTGGCCCAAGGGCATGCGCACGGATTTCCTGTTCTGGAGACGCATCAGCGAGATGAGGATTTAGGGAACGGGCTGGTTAACTGATGAATGAAGATCCAAATGTGGGAGGGGGCTTGCCCCCGATAGCGGTAGGTCAGTAAAAAATATGCTAACTGACACACTGCTATCGGGGGCAAGTCCCCTCCCACATTTGAACAGCGTTCGAATCAAATTCCGCGGTATTTTTCGTTCAGCGCATACAGGATCGCGCAGGTCTGCGCATCCAGGACGCCGCGATAATCCTGTGACCGAAAGTGCATCTGGAATGCCCGGGTTCGCAGCTCGAACGCCTGGCGATTCTGCGCCGGCTTATACCCATAGCGCTGGAAAGCCCGCTCCACCTCGACCTCGGGTGGCAACCTGACACTGAACCGGCGCTGGTACATCGCGCGCGTGGCCTCATCAAACCAGGCCCCCAGCCCCGCTTCATGCAAGCGACACCAGGGGAACCGCGGCCCCGGATCACTCTTGCGCCAATACGCCACGTCCGCGTGACCGACGATGTCAGTGGCGGTGATCTGCGGATAGCGTCCAAGGATGTCGCGGATCAAGGCAATGAGCATATCGACCTGAGCGTTGGGATACGCCGGAAAATTGAATACGCCCTTGTCGTCGCGCGCCAGGTTGACGATCTCGATGCCAATCGACCGGCTGTTGAGGTTGTCAATCCCGTCCCAGTCGCTCACCCCCGCATGCCAGGCACGCTTGTCCTCATCCACCAGGCGGAACACGCGCAACTCTTCATAACCGGCAGCACGGTAACTGGGCTCATCCGGGTCGGGCAACAAATAGTGAGCGCTCACGCCACCCTGGGTCAGGGTGCGCAAGGCCGAGGCAAAGGGCCCGGCGGTGTAATGCAGGATCACCTGCCGCACGCTTTCGCCGTCGCGGTCATTGAAATCCCTGGCAGGAAAACTGGTATCGATTACCAACATAAAAAGAGCCGTCCTTTTCATTTCGGACCGAATCATTCGGCCCGTTCAAGCGCAAAAAATTACCGCCATCCTGAAGGTGTCAATGTCAGGCAGGCGGTAATTATTTGGCACGTGAAAAAACGATTCAGCGACGCAGCGGCATGCCCAGGTCAACCCGCAGCCCATCGGGCTGGCTGTCGAATGCCAACGAGCAGGAGCAGCGCTGCACAATCGCCTGGACGATCGCCAGGCCCAGGCCACAGCCTTCGCTGTTGCCGTTGCGCCAGAAACGCTGGGTGAGGCATTGCAGGTCTTCGCTGGAGATCTGCTTGCCATGGTCACGCACGCGAAACAGCACCTGATCGACACTGCTGGACACGCTCAACTCCACCCGGGTATCGGCCGGAGTGTGGCGCAAGGCGTTGTCCAGCAAGTTGCGCAAGGCCGCGACAGCCAGGCCCACGGGCATCTCCACCGGGCTGGCGGCAAGATCGTGGGCCAGGACCAGGTCGATCCGACGATTGTCGCCAGCGTTGGCATCCTGGATCGCCAACCTGGCGACTTCCTCGGCACTGGACTGCAAGCCGTCGTCAAACGACAGGCTGCCTTCCACCCGCGCCAGCAGCAATAACTGCTCCAGGGTGCGATGCAAGCGGTCGGCGCCTTCCTCGGCGTGGGCCAGGGACTGGTCGCGGGCCGCACCCTCGGTCATGCGCGCCACTTGCAGGTGGGTCTTGATCGCCGTCAGCGGACTGCGCAGCTCATGGGCGGCATCACCGGTAAGGCGGCGCTCGCGCTCAATAGTCTTGGCGATGCGTTGCAACAGTTGGTTCTGGGTGTCGAGCAGCGGCTTGAGCTCGCTGGGTAACGGATGGATCTGCAGCGGTTCGAGAGAGTCCGCACTGCGGCGCATCAAGGCGTCACGCATGCGGTTGAGCGGCACCAGGCTTTGGCCGATGCCCAGCCACAACAGGCACAGGCAACCCAGCAAGGCCACGCCGACGGGCACCGAGGCGGCGAGCAGGATCGACAGGTTCAGCGCCTCGCGCTCCACCTGGCGGTCGGCGGTGGTGATCAGCAAGTCGCCACGGGACAAGGTGAAAGTGCGCCAGCCCACGCCATCGATCATCTGATCGCGAAAACCGCTCCTGCGCGACTCCAGCCCTTCCTCAGGCGTGGTGTGGCTGCGCGCCAGGATCTCGCCGCGCAGCGAGCTGACCTGGCACGCCATGCCTCCCGGCACATTCAGCTGTTCGGTGCGCAGATGTGCGCCACCGCTGACACTGGCCAACCCCGGCATCTGCTCGGTCAGCCCCGCCACCATGCGCGCCGAGGCCACCAGGCGCTGGTCGAGGGAGAACATCATCTGGTTGCGCAAATCGTTGAGCATCCAGGCGGCCGCCAGCACCCAGATCAGCACAAAAGCGGCGCCCAGCTTGAACGTCAGGCGCAGGCGCAGGCTCTTCACTTGCTGTTCTCTCCAGCATCCGCCGGGCCCAGGCGATAGCCAAGGCCGCGCACGGTCTCGACGATGCCGTTGCCCAATTTGCGCCGCAGGTGATGGATATGCACATTGAGCGCATTGCTTTCCAGTTCGTCGCTGAACCCGTAGACGCTGTCCTTGAGCTGCTCGCTGGACAGCACGCGGCCCTTGTTGTGCAGCAGCGCCTGCAACAGCGCCTGTTCGCGACGTGACAGGTCCACCGGCTGGCCACCCAGGAAGGTTTCACGGCTGCTGGGGTCGTAGGCCAGTCGCCCGTGTTCGATCAGGTTGACGCTGCGCCCCGCCACCCGGCGCAACAGGGTTTGCAGGCGGGCGGCGAGTTCGCGCAGGTCGAAGGGCTTGAGCAGGTAGTCATCGGCGCCGGCTTGCAAACCATCGACGCGGTTGGTCACCGAGTCCCGCGCCGTGAGGATCAGCACCGGAATCTCCAGGCCTTGGCTGCGCTGTTGTTGCAGCAGCTTGAGGCCGTCTTCGTCCGGAAGGCCGAGGTCGAGCACCATGATGTCGAAGGCCGCCGCCTTGAGCATCGCCCGCGCAGCGCCAGCCGTGGCCACGCGCTCCACGGTAAAACCCTGGGCGGTGAGGCCGGCCACGATGCCGCTGGCGATCAGTTCGTCGTCTTCGCAGACCAGTACGTGCATGCTGAGCCCTTCATAAAAGATGCGGGTGATTAGAATAGGCACGGATTAAGCGCGCATTATGCGGTCAAAGTTCACAACATCAGATTTTCCCTACACTCTAGAATAGCGTCCGGTTAATCATCGGTTAATCAGCGCCACACATTGTGTGCCTCACTTGCATCGAACTAAGGCTTGACCATGCGGCATCTGTTTATCTTTCTGCTGGTGTTGTTCGCGGGATTCGCCCAGGCAGCGCCGGGTAACCCCTTCGAAACCAAACCTGATTTTCTCCCGGTGGGCAAGGCCTTCACTTTTACCTCCGAACGTCTTGAAAGTGGCGAAACCCAACTGTATTGGCAGATTGCCGACGGTTACTACCTGTACCAGCAGCGCATGAAGTTCGAGGGTTTGGCCGAGCAACCGGTACTGCCCCAGGGTGAAGCCCATAGCGATGAGTTCTTCGGCGAGCAGCAGGTATATCGCCAAGGCCTGGAAGTGAAGATCCCCGCCGGCGCCACCGGCCAGGTCAAGCTGGGCTGGCAGGGCTGTGCCGATGCGGGCCTGTGTTATCCGCCGCAATCGATTACCGTGGACCTGGGCGGCAACCCGGCCGTCGCCGCTACCGCGCAGGCCCAGGACCAAAGCCTGGCCAGCGGCTTGCAACAGCGCAGCCTGGGCTGGAGCCTGCTGGTGTTCTTTGGCCTGGGCCTGCTGCTGGCGTTTGCGCCCTGCTCGCTGCCAATGCTGCCGATTCTTGCCGGCCTGGTGGTTGGCAGTGGCGCCAGCCCCCGGCGCGGCTTTGCCTTGGCCGGCAGCTACGTGGTGTGCATGGCGCTGGTGTACGCGGCCCTGGGGGTGATGGCCGCGTTGCTCGGCGCCAACCTCGCCGCGTTACTGCAGACCCCTTGGATCCTCGGCAGTTTTGCCGCATTGTTCGTGATCCTCGCCTTGCCGATGTTCGGCTTCTTCGAACTGCAACTGCCCGCCTTCCTGCGTGACCGCCTCGACAACGTCAGCCGCCAGCAAAGCGGCGGCAGCCTGGTGGGTGCCGGCATTCTCGGCGCGTTGTCCGGCCTGCTGGTGGGCCCGTGCATGACTGCGCCCCTGGCCGGCGCCCTGCTGTATATCGCCCAAAGTGGCAATGCGCTGCACGGTGGCCTGATCCTGTTCGCCATGGGTATCGGTATCGGCATTCCGCTGTTATTGCTGGTCACCGTGGGCAATCGCTTCCTGCCCAAGCCGGGCACTTGGATGAACGTGCTCAAGGGCATCTTCGGCTTCCTGTTCCTGGGCACCGCCGTGCTGATGATTCGCCCGGTGGTCGGCGACAGCCTGTGGATCGGCCTGTGGGGCGCCTTGGCCCTGGTAATGGCCTATTGCGGCTGGACGCTGGCCCGTGAGTCCGGCCCGGCAGCCAAGGTGTGTGGCGCAGGCTCCCTGGTACTGGGCCTGTGGGGCGCGGTACTGGTGGTGGGCGCGGCCGGTGGCAGCGATGAGTTGTGGCAACCGTTGAAGGTCTACAGCGGCTCGCGGGTCGCCGATGCGCCGAGCGCCCACGACGCGTTCACCACCCTCAACGACCCGGGCGCGCTGCAAAGCCAGCTCGAAAGTGCCAAGGCCCAGGGCCAATGGGTACTGCTGGACTACTACGCCGACTGGTGCGTGTCGTGCAAGATCATGGAGAAACAGGTATTCGGTAAACCCGAAGTGATGGACGCACTGAAAGGCGTGCGCCTGCTGCGCCTGGACGTCACCGCCGACAACGCCGCCAGCCGCGAACTGCTGGGCCGCTACAAGGTGCCGGGGCCACCGAGCTTCGTGTGGATCGGCCCGGACGGTGACGAACGCCGTGCCCAGCGCATCACCGGCGAAGTGGATGCCGCTGCCTTCCTGCAACGCTGGACCCAGACGCGGGACGCTCTCTGATGCTGACTTTCACCATCGGCACCTTCGCCATCGCCCTGAATCACCTGCTGCTGATCAGCGCGTTGATGCTCGCCACCCTGGTGGGCTGGCGGGTGGCCAAGCGTGGCGGTGAGAACCCGGAGTCGGTGCTGTTCAGCCTGTTCCTGCTGGGCCTGCTCGCCGCCCGCGTCAGCTTTGTGCTGATGTACTGGAGTTATTACAGCGACGACTGGGTCGAGATGGTCGACCTGCGTGACGGTGGCTTTCTCGCCTGGCCCGGGATCATCACGCTGATTATCGGCTCGCTGGTCTACGGCTGGCGTCGCCCGGCCCTGCGCAAGCCGCTCAGCGCCGGGGTGATCACTGGCCTGCTGTTCTGGGGCATGACCAGCCTGTCCCTCAGCGTCTACGAAAAAGGCACGCGCCTGCCGGATATCACCTTGCGCAATGCCAACGGCGAAGTGGTGCAACTGGCGGACTACCAGGGCGGCCCGCTGGTGATCAACCTGTGGGCCACCTGGTGCCCGCCTTGCCGGCGTGAAATGCCGGTGCTGGAAAGCGCCCAGCGCCAACGCCCGGACGTGACCTTCCTGTTCGTCAACCAGGCCGAAAGCATGCAAAGCGTCAGCACCTACCTGGCCACCCAGGGCCTGAACCTCGACAATGTGCTGTTCGACGCCAGCGGCCGCCTCGGCCAGGCCGTGGGCTCCATGGCCCTGCCGACCACGCTGTTCTACCAAGCCGATGGGCGCCTGATCAACAGCCACCTGGGCGAACTCTCCGATGCCAGCCTGGCCCGTGCCATGGAACCCTTCGACAACACCCAGACAAGGAAACCGACATGCCTCGCCTCCGCCACCTGCTGACCCTGCTGCCTTTGACCTTCTTGTCACTCAGCGCAACCGTCACCCTGGCCCAGGCCGAAGACTGGCCGGCACCGATCAAGCAGATCGAAGCCAAGGGCGCCAAGATCCTCGGCAAGTTCGACGCCCCCGGCGGCCTCACCGGCTACGCCGCCCAGTACCAGAACCGTGGCATGGCCCTGTACCTGACGGCCGACGGCAAGAACGTGATCGCCGGCAGCCTCTACGACGCCCAAGGCAATGACCTGAGCAGCGCGCCCCTGGAAAAACTGGTGTACGCGCCGATGGCCAAGGAAGTCTGGGCCAAGATGGAAAAAAGCAGCTGGATCCAGGACGGCGATAAAAACGCGCCGCGCACCGTCTACCTGTTCAGCGACCCCAACTGCCCCTACTGCAACATGTTCTGGGAACAGGCCCGCCCATGGGTCAAGGCCGGCAAAGTGCAGTTGCGCCACATCATGGTCGGCATCATCCGCGAAGACAGCCCGGGCAAATCCGCCGCCCTGCTCGCCGCCAAGGACCCACAGAAGGCCTTGCAGGAACACGAAGCCGCCGGCAAGGGCAGCCAGCTCAAGGCCATGGAGAAGATCCCGGCCGATGTCGAGGCCAAGCTCGATGCCAATATGAAGTTGATGGATGAACTGGAGTTGTCGGCGACGCCAGCGATTTTCTATCTGGATGATAAAGGCGGGTTGCAGCAGCAGCAGGGGGCGCCGTCGCCGGATAAGTTGGTGAAGATACTCGGGCCGAAATAAGCGCTGCCTGAACTGACGCCATCGGGAGCAAGCCCCTCCCACACTTTGAACTGTAAACACATTCAAAAATGTGGGAGGAGGCTTGGCTGGTAACGACTATTACAAGCCCTCCAACTCCGCCATCAGATCACTCAACCGGTCCACCTTCTCGGCACTGATCTCGTTAGCCGCCAACCCGTCGATATACTCGGCCAATTCCGCCACCGTGCTGCATTCGAACATCGCTCGCAACGGCACATCGCGCTGCAGGGTTTTCTGCACCCGCGAGGCGATCTGCGTAGCCAGCAACGAGTGCCCGCCCAGTTCGAAGAAGTTGTCCTGTACCCCAACCCGCTCAACCTTCAACACCTCGGCCCAAATCCCGGCCAGGGTGGTTTCCAGTTCATTGCGCGGCGCCAGGTAGTCCTGGCTGTGCAGTTGGCCGATCTCCAGGGCCGGCAAAGCCTTGCGGTCGAGCTTGCCGTTGGCGTTGAGTGGCAGGCGCTCGAGCCAGAGCCAGTGCAGCGGCACCATGTACTCGGGCAGCTCGGCACGCAGGCGTTGCTTGATGCGGTCCAGGCGCTCGCCGGCCTTCAACGTCTGGTCGGCTGCCACCAGGTAGCCAACCAGATGCTTGCCGTTGACGCCCTCTTGCACACCCACCGCCGCATCGCGCACTTCGGGCTGTTCGTGCAGGCGCGCTTCGATTTCACCCAGCTCGATGCGGTAGCCGCGAATCTTCACCTGATGGTCGATACGCCCGACGTATTCCAGCACGCCATCACTGCGGCGCCGCGCCAGGTCGCCGGTACGATAGAGACGCTCGCCCGGTGCACCAAATGGGTTGGGCACAAAGACCTGGGCGGTGCGCAGTGGATCGCTGACATAACCACGGCCGACACCGGTGCCGGCGACGCACAGTTCACCGACCGCGCCCTGGGGCACCAACTCAAGTGCACCATCGAGCAGGTACAAACGGTTGTTGTCGGTCGGTGTGCCAATCGGCAGGTAAGTGCCACGGGTCGACGCCAGATCGACGCGGAAGAACGCTACATCGTCCGAGCACTCCGCCGGGCCGTAGGCATTGACCAGGCCAATCTGCGGGTAACGCAACAGCCACTGGTGGGCCAACTCGGGTGGCATCGCCTCCCCGGTCGGCAGCATCCAGCGCAGGCCGTCGAGGCTGATGTGCTCCTGGGCCAACATGCCCTGGATCAGCGACGGCACACTCTCCAGCACGGTGATGCCGTGGGCTTGAACATGTTCCAACAAACCTTGCGGATCGTGGGCAAGGGTGTTTGGCACAATATCCACCCGCGCACCAAACAGCGGCGCGGCGAGGAACTGCCAGACGGAAATGTCGAAACTTTGCGAAGCGGTCTGGGCGATCACGTCCGCATCAGTCAGATCCAGGTACGGCACCTTGCTCAACTGGTTATTGAGCATGCCGCGCTGTTCGACCATCACGCCCTTGGGCAGGCCGGTGGAGCCCGAGGTATAGATCACGTAGGCGAGGTTGTCGGGGCCGCTGTAGACCCCTGGGTTTTCACCACGGGCGGGCACTTCCTCCCACACCAGCAACTGGCAATCAACACCTTCGAGCAACTCGATGGCCTGTTCGCGGCACGCCTCGGTGCACACCAGCAACGGTGTGCGGCTCAAGTCGATGATTCGACTCAGACGTTGACTAGGAAGACCCGGGTCCAGCGGCAAGTAACCGGCACCGGCCTTGAAGCTGCCGATGATCATGCCCAACAGGTCGAGGTTACGCTCAGCCAGCAACGCCACCGGTTGATCCAGGCCGACACCCGCCGCGATCAGCGCGTGGCCCAGGCCGTTACTGCGGCGGTTCAGCTCGTCGTAGCTCCATTGCTGGCCGAGGCAGCTGGCGGCGATACGCTGCGGATGTTGCGCCACCTGTTCTTCGAACAACTCAACGTAGCTGCGTTCCAACGGATAGCTACGCTCGCTCTGGTTGCAGCCGTCCACGAGGAATTCACGCTCCTGCTCGCCAATCAGCGCCAGCTCGGCCATGTCGCCATGGAAGCCCTGCATCAGCGCCAGCAGCAGGCGCTTGAATTCGCCGAGCATGCCTTGCACGGTGCTTTCGTCGAAATAGCGCTGGTCATAAGACAGGTGTAAGCCGAGGTCATCGCCCGGATAACACACGGCAGTCAGCGGGAAGTTGGTGTGGGTACGCCCGGAATCGGACGTAGCATTCAGGCTCTGCGCACGGTCCAGCACCGAGACTTCCACCGGCGCGTTCTCGAACACGAACAGGCTGTCGAACAACGGCTGGCCCTTGGGCAATTCGCTGTGTTCCTGGATAGTCACCAGCGGCAGGTATTCGTACTCGCGCAGCTGCATGTTGCTGTCGAGCAAGCCGCTCAACCACTGGCGCACGCTGCAACGCTGGTCATCCTCAGGCAGCTTCACCCGCAACGCGATGCTGTTGATAAACAGGCCGACGGTGCGTTGCATCTGCGGCATGTCTACCGGGCGCCCGGCCACGGTGACGCCGAACAGCACGTCACGCTCGCCGCTCAAACGCCGCAGCACCAAGGCCCAGGCCGCCTGGGCGAAGGTGTTGACGGTGAGCTGGTGGGCCTGGGCCAATTCACGCAATTGCGCACCGTCACAGGCATCAAGACGGGTGTGGCAATCACCCACCACCATGCCGCCGCTGCCACCGGCATGTTCGCGCAGGAACGGGCGGTCGCTCGGGATCGGTGTGGTGCGCTCGAAACCTTGCAGGTTGCGCTGCCACCATTGGCGCGCCTCATCCAGGTCCTGGCGTTGCAGCCAGGCAATGTAGTCGCGGTAGCGCGGCGGCGTCGCCAGTTGCGCGTCGCGGCCCTCGCCCAGGGCCGTGTAGATATCGAAGAAGTCATTCATCAGCAGCGAACGGCACCAGGCATCGATCAGGATGTGGTGGTTGCTCATCATGAACCAGTAGCGCGACTCGCCCACACGGATCAGGCGCAGGTGGAAAGGCGCCTGGTTGAGCAGGTCGAAACCGGCTTCGCGTTCGGCCTTGAGCAAGGCTTGCAGGCGCGGCTCCTGCTCGGCTTCGGGGTCGGCGCTCCAGTCCAGGTACTCAATCGGCGTGCTGCCGGGTTTGTGGATCACTTGCAGCATGTCTTCGCCGACGTTCCAGCAGAACGACGCGCGCAAGGCTTCATGCCGGGCGATCACCGCTTGCCAGGCCTGGGCGAAACGCTCGGGGTCCAGGGCGCTGTTGATGCGGTAGCGGTCCTGCATGTAATACAGGCCAGTGCCCGGTTCCAGAAGGGTGTGCAGCAGCAGGCCCTCTTGCATCGGGGTCAGCGGGTAGACGTCTTCGATGGCGCAGGCCGGCACCGGCAAGGCATCCAGTTGCGCCTGCGTCAGACGGGCCAGGGGGAAGTCCGACGGCGTGAGGCCGCCGGCATCATCCTGCAGGCAATGGGCGATCAAGCTGTGCAATTCGGCCAGGTAAGCCTCGGCCAGATCGCGAATCACCTGTTGATCATGACGCTCACGGCTGAAGGTCCATCGCAGCACCAGCTCACCGCCATACACCTGGCCGTCGACGCTCAACTCATTGGGCAACGGCGCATCAGGATCATGGGCCAGGCCGGCGGACTCCTCCAGCGGATGGAACAGTGCGTCGGAGCCAAAGCTCTGGTCGAACTGGCCAAGATAGTTGAAGGTAATCGGCGCGCTCGGCAGTGCGGCCATGCTCTGTTTGCACAGGTCATCGGCCAGGTAGCGCAGCACCCCATAACCCAAGCCTTTGTGCGGCAGGGCGCGCAGTTGTTCCTTGATCGCCTTGATCGAGTCGCCCTGCCCGGCCTGCGGTGTCAGGCGCAGCGGATAGGCACTGGTAAACCAGCCGACGCTGCGGGTCAGGTCAATGTCATCGAACAGGGTTTCGCGGCCATGACCTTCCAGTTGGACCAATGCCGAATCGTGCCCGCTCCAGCGGCACAGCACGCGGGCCAGGGCGGTCAGCAGCAGATCGTTGACCTGGGTACGATAGGCGCTCGGCGCCTGTTGCAGCAACTGGCGGGTGTGTTCGGCGTCCAGGCGCACGCTGACGGTTTCGGCATCGCGATTACGCCGTGCACCTTGTGGGCGCTGCACCGGCAAGGCCACGGCCGGGCCGGCCAACTGCGCCTGCCAGACGCTCAACTCTTCGCGCAGGGATTCGCTATGGGCATAGGCCTGCAAGCGCGCCGCCCAATCGCGCAACGCGCTGGTCTTGGCCGGCAGGCTGACGGATTGGCCTTCACTGAGTTGGCGGTAGACGTTTTGCAGGTCTTCCAGCAACACACGCCAGGACACGCCATCCACCACCAGGTGATGGATCGCGATTAGCAAGCGTTGCTGGCCTTGCGGCCCGTCCACCAGCAGGGCACGCAACAACGGCCCGTGTTCCAGATCGAGGCTACGCTGGGTGTCGGTGAACAGTGCGGTGCACTGTTGCATATCACCCACCTGGGCCTGCATCAGCACGCCGCCTTCCGGCACGGCCAGGTGTTCGGCGTGCCACTGCGCGTCGCGCCGGGTGAAGCTCAGGCGCAGGGCATCGTGGTGTTCCAGCACCGCCAGCAGGGCTTGCTCCAGGCGATGGGGGTCGAGCAGTTGCAGGGGCTTGAGCACCAACGCCTGGTTCCAGTGCTGGCGTGCCGGGATGTCAGTGTCGAAGAACCAGTGCTGGATCGGCGTGAGCCCCGAGCTGCCGGTCAATACACCTTGCTCGGCGGTGACCTGCTCCGAACGAGTGGCGACGGCGGCCAGGGTCTCTACGGTCTGGTGCTGGAACAGGTCGCGGGGGCTGAAATGAATCCCGGCCTGGCGTGCACGGCTGACCACTTGGATCGACAGGATCGAGTCGCCGCCCAACTCAAAGAAGTTATCGTCGAGGCCGACTTGCTGCACGTTCAACACCGCGCACCAGATCGCCGCCAGGGTGCTTTCAAGCGCGTTGCGTGGTGCCACGTAGTGTTGACGATTGGCCTGCGGATCCGGCTCAGGCAAGGCGCGGCGGTCGAGCTTGCCGTTGGCGGTCAGCGGCATGCTGTCCAGCACGATCAAATGCGCTGGCACCATATAGTCCGGCAGTTGCGCCTTGAGGTGCGCCTTCAGCGCTTCGCGCAGCGCGCCGTGTTCGGCGTCGCTGACCAGGTAGGCCACCAGCTGTTTGCCACTCGGCGCATCCAGCGCCAACACCACCGCCTCGCGCACGTCGGGATGTTCCAGCAGGCGCGTTTCGATCTCGCCCAGCTCGATGCGGAAACCGCGGATCTTCACCTGATGGTCGATGCGCCCCAGGTATTCCACCAGGCCATCGGCGCGTTGGCGCACCAGGTCGCCGGTGCGGTAAAGACGCCCGCCATTGGCGGCAAACGGGTCGGCGACAAAACGCTCCGCCGTCATGCCCGGGCGGCGGTGATAACCCTGGGCCAGGCCGGCGCCGCCGATATACAACTCACCGCTGGCGCCTTGGGGCACCAGCGCCAGGTCGGCGTCGAGAATGTAGGCCACGCGCGCACCGATGATGCTGCCAATCGGCACGCTGCCGGCGCCCTCCTCCAACTGCTGCGGCGCCAGGCTTGCCAAGGGCATCACCACCGTTTCGGTCGGGCCATAAGCGTTGAAAAACACCTCGGGCATGAACGCCGCCCGGATGCGCTGCAGGTGCTCCCCGGTCAATGCCTCGCCACCGGTGATACACATGCGCACCGGCAAGGTCTGCTGCTGGGTCGCCAGCCACTGGGCCAACTGGCTGCCGTAGCTGGGGGTGAAACCGAGGATATTGATGCGATGGGTGCGAATCAGTGTGCAGATCTCTTCGGCATCCCACTGCCCCTGGGCGCGCAGCACCACCTGCGCACCACTGAGCAGCGGCACCAGCAAACGCTCGGTGGCGGCATCGAAGTTGATCGAATAGAAGTGCAGCTCGCAATCATCGGCACGCATGCCAAACCGCTCGATCACCGCCTGGCAATGCATGGCGATTTCACCGTGGGACACCACCACGCCTTTGGGCTTGCCGGTGGAGCCCGAGGTGTAGATCAGGTACGCCTGGTGTTGTGGCAGGCTGACAAAGGGCAGCGTGTCGGCCGGGTAATTCGCCAGCACCGGCAGGTCATCTTCCAGGCACCAGCACGCCACCGTCGCCGGCAATTCGCCGAGGGCTTCGAACATCGCCGCATCACTGAGCAGCAGGCCGATGCCGCTGTCCTCGATCATGTAGTGCAGGCGGTCCAGCGGGTATTCCGGGTCCAGTGGCACGTAGGCGCCACCGGCCTTGAGGATCGCCAGCAGGCCAATGACCATTTCCAGCGAGCGCGGCAGCGCCAGGCCGACACGCACCTGCGGGCCCACGCCACGTTCGCGTAGCATCCAGGCCAGGCGGTTGGCGCGGGCGTCCAGCTCAGCGTAAGTCAGGGTCACCCCGGCAAAGGTCAGCGCTGGGGCATCGGCTCGCTGGCTGGCCTGCTGGCTGAACAACTGATGGATGCACTGGTCGAGGCGATGCTCGCCCTTTTCAACCCCGAGGCTGTCTTGCAGCGCACGCTGTTCATCTGCGCTCAGCAACGGCAATTCGCTGAGGCGCTGTTGCGGATTGGCGATCAAGCCTTCCAAAAGGTTGCGCCAATGCTCGGCCATGCGCGCAATGCGCGGCTCGTCGAACAGGTCGGTGCTGTAGGTCAGGCAGCAGCCCAGGCGATGATCAAGGTCGGTGACTTCCAGGTTGAGGTCGAACTTAGTCGCCCGTGCATCGTTGGCCAGGTACTCGACGGTCATGCCCGCCAGTTGGCGGCGCTGCTGGAACTCCCAGCGCTGCACGTTGCACATCACCTGGAACAACGGGTTGTACGCCGCGCTGCGCGGCGGTTGCAGGGCTTCGACCAGATGGTCGAACGGCAGGTCCTGATGGGACTGGCCCTCGATCACCGTATGACGGACTTGCTCGAACAGCTGGGCGACACTCATCTGCCCATTGAGCTGGCAACGCAGCACCTGGGTATTGAGGAACGCGCCGATCAGCCCTTCGCTTTCCGGGCGAATGCGGTTGGCCACCGGGGCGCCGATGCGCAGGTCGGTCTGGCCGCTGTAGCGGTAAAGCAACACGGCCAGGGTCGCGGTCATGGTCATGAACAGGGTCAGGCCGCGCTCGGCATTGAAGGCGCGCACACGGGCGGCCAACTCATCACTCAGGTCGAAGCGGTACAGCTCGCCCTGGTGGCTTTGTACCGCTGGCCTTGGGCGGTCGCCGGGCAGCTCCAGCAACGGGTGTTCAGTGCCCAGTTGCGCGGTCCAGTAATCCAGCTGGCGTTGGCGCTCGCCGGACTCCAGCCACTGGCGCTGCCACACGCTGTAGTCGAGGTACTGCACCGGCAGCGGCGCCAGCGGCGAGTCGCGTTCGTCGATAAAAGCTTCGTACAAGGCGCTGAGTTCACGGGCAAAGATGTCCATGGCCCAGCCTTCGGTGACGATATGGTGCAAGGTCAGCACCAGGTAGTGTTCCTGCTCGCCGGCCTTGACCAGGCAGGCCCGCAACAGCGGCCCGGTTTCCAGGTTGAACGGCGTGTGCGCTTCTTGATCCGCCAGTTGTTGCAAACGCTGTTGGCGCTCGGTTTCGCTCAGCGCCGAGAAGTCCTGCCAGTCCATGCGCACAGCGGTCTGCGGCGAAACCTTCTGGTATGCCACGCCGTCGACGCTCGGGAAGGTGGTGCGCAGGGTTTCGTGGCGCATGATCAACGCCTGCAACGCCGCCTCAAAACGTTGCACATCCAGCACGCCGCGCAGGCGCGCCATGCCGCCGACGTTGTAGGCCGGGCTGTCGGGCTCCATCTGCCAGAGGAACCACATGCGCTGCTGGGAATAGGACAGCGGCACCGGTTGGCTGCGGTCGACCTTGGCGATTGCCGTTTGTTGGTTGCGTTGGCCCGCGGCCTGGATCAGCCCTACCTGCTCGACAAAGGCGCCCAACTCGCTGGCTTCGAACAAGGTGCGCAACGGCAGCTCGACGTCACACGCCTGGCGGGTGCGCGAGATGATTTGCGTGGCCAGCAACGAGTGCCCGCCCAAAGCGAAGAAGTCATCGCCCAGGCCGATGCGTGGCAGGCCGAGGACCTCGCGCCAAATCGCGGCGATTTGCAGCTGCAACGCTGTGTGCGGTTCGATGTGTTCGCGGGTTTGCCAGACAGGCTCCGGCAAGGCGCGGCGATCAAGCTTGCCGCTCGGGCTCAGGGGCATGGCATCCAGGCGCATCAGCAGCGCCGGCACCATGTATTCCGGCAACTCGGCGGCCAGGGTGGTCCTGACTTGCTGTTCGTCCAGTGCGCTGTGGGCAGTGTAGTAACCAATCAACTGCGCATCGCGTACCAGCACCACGGCTTGGGCGATGCCATCGAGGGCCAGCAGCCGCGCTTGAATTTCTTCTGGCTCCACACGGAAACCACGCAGTTTGACCTGCTGATCCAGACGCCCGAGGTATTCAAGTACGCCATCGGCATTCCAGCGCGCACGGTCACCGGTGCGATACAGGCGTGTGCCCGCCGCGCCCAAGGGGTCCGCGATAAAGCGTTCAGCGGTCAAGCCGGCACGGCCAAGGTAACCGCGGGCCAGGCCGATGCCGCCGATGCACAACTCGCCCGGCACACCGGCCGGCAACGGGTTGAGCTGCTCGTCGAGCACGCGGCAGATCACATTGCCCAAGGGCCGACCAATCGGCGAGCGCTCGCCATCGGCGGCGGTGCAATGCCAATGGGTGACGTTGATCGCCGTCTCGGTGGGGCCATAACGGTTATGCAATTGCACCGCGGGCAGCTGGGCCAGGACGCGATTACGCAACTCGGCGGGCAAGGCTTCGCCACCGGAGAACAGGCGGCGCAGGCTGGTACATTCGGCCACCAACGGCTCGTCGATAAACACCTGCAACAGCGGCGGCACGAAGTGCAGCGTGGTCACGCCATGTTCCTGCACCAACTGCGCGATGCGCTGCGGGTCGCGGTGCTCACCCGGCCCCGCCAGCACCAGGCGGCAACCGGTGATCAGCGGCCAGAAGCACTCCCACACTGACACGTCGAAACTGATCGGCGCCTTTTGCATCAGCACGTCGGTTTCATTCAGTTGGTAAGTGGCCTGCATCCACTGCAAACGTTCGGCCAGCGCGCCATGGGTGTTGCCCACGCCCTTGGGTTGGCCGGTGGAGCCGGAGGTATAGATCACGTAGGCAAGGTTGTCGCCATGCAGGTGCAGGCCCGGTGCCTGGGTTGGCCAGCTGTCGAGGTGCAGGCTGTCCATGGCGATCACGCATACGCCTTCGGCAGTCGGCAACTGCGCCAGCAACGCCGTTTGGGTCAGCAGCAGGTGCACGCCGCTGTCCTTGAGCATGTAGGCCAGGCGCTCGGCGGGGTAATCCGGGTCGAGCGGCACGTAGGCGCCACCGGCCTTGATGATCGCCAGCAGGCCGACCAGCAATTGCGGCGAACGCTCGGCGGCGATGGCCACGCACACGTCCGGGCCGACGCCCTTGTCGCGCAAGTAATGGGCCAGGCGATTGGCCTGGGTGTGCAGTTGGGCGAAGGTCAGGCTGCCGTCCTGCCAGACCAGCGCGGTGGCGTCCGAGACCTGTTGATTGAGCAGGTCGGGCAGCCATTGCCGGGCCGGTTCACAAGGTGCTGCGCTCCAGGCGTGCTGTTCGTCGGCCAGCATCAACGGCAGGTCGCCGAGGGCTTGCTGGGGTTGCGCGCACACAGCTTGCAGCAGGTGGATGAAATGCTCGGCCATGCGCTGGATGGTCGCGGTCTCGAACAGCTCGTCGGCGTAGTCAAACGACAGGCTCAAGCGCCCGTTGCGGTCTTCTTCGCTGTGCAATTGCAGGTCGAACTTGGCTTCGCGGCTGTGCCATGGCAGTTCATCGGCGAGCAGGCCCGGCAGGCGACGCAAGGCGCTGAGGTCACGTTGCTGGTGGTTGAACATCACCTGGAACAGGCCCTGTTCGCGGGCCTGGGGGAAGGCTTCCAGCAGTTGTTCGAAAGGCAGGTCCTGGTGGGCCTGGGCGGCCATTGCCGTCTCGCGCGTGATCGCCAACAGCTGGTTGAACGGCAGGCGCCCATCCAGTTCGGCACGCAGCACCAGGGTGTTGATAAAGAACCCGATCAGGCCCTGGGTTTCATGGCGCGGGCGGTTGGCACTGGGCACGCCGATGCGGATATCGCGCTGCCCGCTGTAGCGATAAAGCAGGGTCTGGAACGCCGCCAACAACAGCATGAACGGCGTCGACTCGTGGGCCTGGGCGGTCTGGCGAATCGCGGCGCTGAGGCGCGCATCCAGGCGCACGCTATGGCGCGAAGCACTGTGCCGATGGAGCGCGGAACGCGGGTGATCGGTGGCCAGGTCCAAGGCAGGATGCTCTTCACCTAACTGCGTTTTCCAATACGCCAGTTGTCGCTGGCCCTCGCCTTCGGCCAACCATTGGCGCTGCCAACTGCCGTAGTCGGCGTAGTGCAAGCTCAACGGCGGCAGCTCCAGGCTCTGGCCTTGGACGGCAGCGGCGTACAGCCGTGAGAATTCGTCGATGAGGATATTCAGCGACCAACCATCAGCGATGATGTGGTGCAGCGTCACCAGCAGTTGATGGTCTTCATCATCCAGGCGTAGCAGGGTGACCCACAGCAGCGGGCCTTTTTCCAGGTCAAACTGGGTATGCGCCTCGTCTTCGCGGATCTGTTGCGCACGAGCTTCGCGCTCGGCGTGCGGCAGGTCGCTGAGGTCGATGACTTGCAGCGCGAAATCCACCTGCGGCTCTACACGCTGGAAGGCTTGCCCATCGCGTTCGTAAAAGCGTGTGCGCAGGGCCTCGTGACGCTGGATCAGGTGCTGGAAGCTTGAGCGCAGCGCGTCTTCATCCAGCTCGCCGCGCAGGTGCAAGGCGCCGGGAATGGTGTAGGCGCTGCTGTGTGGGTCCAGTTGCCAGGTGATCCACAGACGGTTCTGGGCCAGGGATTGGGGCAGGTCTTCGTGGCGCGACAGCGCATGGATCGCGCCCTGGGCAACACCGCGGTCCTGTTGCAGTTGCGCCACGCCGGCGGCAAACGCTGACAACGTCGGGGCTTCGAACAGCAGACGCAGGTTCAGCTCCAGGCCCAGGGTTTCGCGCAGGCGGGCGACCACCTGGGTGGCGGTGATGGAGTTGCCGCCAAGCAGGAAGAAGTGATCGTCGGCGGCCACGCTGGTCAGTTGCAGTTGCTCACACCAGATCGCCGCGATCTGGTTGTGCAGGTCAGACTCCAGCGCCACCTCGCTCGCCTGCGTTGGCAAGCCGGGGAATTGCGCGTAGCTGTCGAGGCTGCCATCGGCGTGGCGAATCGCGCACGCCGAGCGCTGCACCTTGCCGCTGGAGGTCTTCGGCAAGGCACCGGGGTTGAGCAACACCACTACGCTCGGGGCTTCTTGATAAGCCTCGGCCACAGCTTGGCGGATCGCCTTGATCAGCGCTTCGGGTGGCAGGATTTTCTGCACGCTGCGGCTGATTTCCGCCGCGATACCGATGCCTTCCACACCCAGGTCATTCACCGCAAAGGCGGCGACCCGGCCCTTGCGCACCACTTCCACCTCGCGCTCGATGGTCTGTTCGATGTCCTGGGGGTAGAGGTTGTGACCACGCACAATCAGCAGGTCTTTGAGGCGACCAGTGATGTACACCTCGCCGTCGCGGATAAAACCCAGGTCACCCGTACGCAACCAAGTGCGACCAGCGTGCTGGACGAAGGTCCTGGCGCTGGCTTCTGGGTTGCGCCAGTAGCCGTGGGCGATGCTCGGGCCCGTGGCCCAGAGTTCACCGATGCTGTTGTCGGCAAGCTCCATGAGGCTGTGGGGATCGGCGATCAGCACGGCGTGGTCCGGCTGGCTGGTGCCACAACTCATGATCGCACTGCCCTGCCCGGGTTCCGCGCGGTTGGCGGCCAGGGCCTGTTCGTCCATGTGCATCGCGGGGATGCCGCGGCCACGGATGCCGCCGGCAACAAACAGGGTCGCTTCGGCCAGGCCGTAGGAGGCAAAGAAACTGTTCGAGGTGAAACCGCAAGGGGCGAATTTTTCTGCGAAGCGTTCCAGGGTATCGAGGCGAATCGGCTCAGAGCCGGAATAGGCCACGCGCCAGCGGCTCAAGTCCAGGCGCTCCAGGGCCGATTCACTGACCCGTTCGCTGCACAGGCGGTAGGCGAAATCCGGGCCGCCGCTGATGGTGCCGCCGTATTCGCTGATCGCTTCCAGCCAACGCGATGGGCGCCCGAGGAAGTAGGCCGGCGACATCAACACGCAGGGCACGCCACTGAAAATGGGTTGCAGCAGGCCGCCGATCAGGCCCATGTCGTGGTAGAGCGGCAGCCAGCTGACGATCACGTCATCAGGGTTGAGGTCGATGCCGAAACCACGTCGAATCAATACTTCGTTGGCGACCAGGTTGCCGTGGCTGACCTGCACGCCCTTGGGCAAGGCGGTAGAGCCGGAGGTGTATTGCAGGAAGGCGATGTCGTCAGCTTGCAGCTCGGGCTCGAGCCAGTGCTCGGCCTGCTGTGCATCCAGGCTGTCCACGCTCAATACCGGCGGTGCATTTTCGATCTGCGCCAGGCCTTCGCTGAGACTGGCAATGGTCAATAGCAGGCGTGGCTCGGCGTCCTGGATGATCGACAGCAAACGCTCCTGGTGATGACGGCGCGTGGACTCCGGCGGATAAGCCGGCACCGCGATCACCCCGGCGTACAGGCAACCAAAAAACGCAGCGACGTAGTCCGGGCCGCTGGGGAACAGCAGCACCGCACGCTCGCCCGGGCCGGCATTGGCTTGCAAGGCGGCGGCGATGGTGCGGGCGCGCAGGTCCAGATCACGGTAGCTGAGCACCACGCTGTGCTCGGTCGACTCGGCCAGGAAGCGCAGAGCCACCTGGTCCGGTGTCTGCGCAGCTCGGCGTTGAAGGGACTGGACCAAAGTGCGGGGGAGTTCGAAGGCGTCCATCATGGGGTTCCTGCCTGAAATCGGCTTACGGGAAATTCGGCTTGCTTGAAAATCAATAACGGCGAGCAATCAGACCGCGAGCCGTTGCCGCGCCGCGTCGATGCGCCAGCGCGCCAGGTGTTCGTCGGCATAGCGGCGCACACAACGCAGCACGGCGCTTTCGTGCTGCACGAGGAAGAAGTGGTGGCCGTCAAACATGTCCAGGGAAAAACCGCTGGCGGTGTCGAGCTGCCAGTCGAGCAGCTGATCGGCGCGCACGCTGTCCTGCTTGCCGCCGAACACATGGATCGGCAGCCCCAGGGGCTTGCGCTCGCCATAGGTGAAGCTGCCGCACAACAGGAAGTCAGCGCGCAAAATCGGCAGCATCAACTGCATCAACTCCGGGTTGGCCAGCGCTTCTTCAGCTGTGCCCTGCAATTGGCGCAAGCGGGCGATCAGTTCGGCATCGTTTTTTTCGATGGCGTATTCACTGACATCGCGTCGCGCCGGCCCGGCGGTGCCGGAAGCAAACAGCGCCAGGGGCGCCGGCACATCGCGCGCACTCAAGGCATGGGCCAATTCAAAGGCCAGCAACCCGCCAAGGCTGTGGCCAAACAGAGCATAGGGGCCGTCGAGGTCACGGCTGATTTCCTCGGCCAACTGTGCCGCAAGGGCCTTGATATCGCGCTGCAACGGCTCATCCATGCGCAGGCCGCGCCCAGGCAATTCCAGCGGGCACACCTGCAGCCAATCCGGCAGGGCGCGACGCCAGCGAGCGTAAACCGAGGCGCTGGCGCCTGAGTGGGGCAGGCAAAACAAGCGCAGCCGGATTGGCGTACTCATGAGGCGAGGACTCCAAACTGCAACATGCCGATTGCACGATAAAAACCCATCTGGTCCTCCTGCGGGTGCTGATCCTTGGCCGTTTGTTAACAGGCCTGTCACCCAGAAGAACGGACGGCCCCGGCAAATAATTAGTCGCAGGGGGCGAGCGAGACGTGGTTCACACCTTCCACAAAGGCATAAGATTAGTTCGCCTTCTCATTTGACAATCATTATCATTCAGCATAATTTGTTGCCCGATGTGTAGGAGGCCTCAGCAGGGACGCCCTCCCCTAACCTAATAGCAGTAAGGTGATTTCCATGACGGAACAAGTATCCACAGGCAGGTGCGACTCACCCCTTCTCCAGGCGTTTGTCGACAATCGGCTGATGTTGGTGAAGATCGCGGCACGTATCACCGGTTGCCGCTCCCGCGCCGAAGATGTGGTTCAAGACGCCTACTTCCGACTGCAGTCTGCGCCAACCATCACTTCATCGTTCAAGGCCCAGCTGAGCTACCTGTTCCAGATCGTGCGCAACCTGGCCATCGATCACTACCGCAAGCAGGCCCTGGAGCTCAAATACTCCGGGACCGAAGAGGAAGGCTTGAATGTGGTTATTCACGGCGCTTCGCCGGAAACCTCCCACATCAATTTCAACACTCTGGAAAACATCGCCGACGCCCTGACGCAACTGCCCCAACGCACCCGCTACGCGTTCGAAATGTACCGCCTGCACGGCGTGCCGCAGAAGGACATTGCCAAGGAACTCGGGGTTTCGCCGACGTTGGTGAATTTCATGATTCGCGATGCGTTGGTGCATTGCCGCAAGGTGTCAGGCAGCCATAGCGATACGTTTGCGCGCAGGGTTTGAACGCGGCGCAAACACATGTGGAAGGAGCGGCGCGGGGATTCAACTGGTCTCTGATAACAGATGTCGAACTCGATCAATGTGGGAGGGGGCTTGCCCCCGAAGACGTCAGCCCAGCAAACATTGACGGTGGCTGACCCACCGCTATCGGGAGCAAGCCCCCTCCCACATTTTGCCCTGAGATCTCAGGGCAGCGGTGTTACATCAATGCGATACGGCTCAAAGATCTTCAGCATCTGGCCATTGTCCCGCAGTCCCTTGAGCAATGCTGAAAACGCATCACCCGTGATCGGTGCCTTGGGACGCAGCAACGCGTAATGGTGATACACCTGGTCAATGCGCTCCGACACCAGGAACTGCCTGGCCATGCTCTCGTTGCGCACCATGAAATCACTCAGGTAAGAACGGGTGACCAGCGCGATATCCGCACGCCCACGCGCCACCATCAGCAAGTTGCTGTCATGGGAATAGGTCAACGTGGCGTTGAAGTGTTCGGCCATGTTTTTGGGGTCGGGGTTGAAGTTGGCGAAGGCGTAGTGATAGCCGCTGAATACCGCCAGGCGTTTGCCGGAGAGATCGGCGAAGTAACTCTGGTCGCGCCCGACCTGGCGTTGGGCGACGAAGATTTCTGCGTCCTCCAGGCCCATGTCGACGCTGGTATGGGCAATCTCCCGCCAGCCCCACGACGGGTTTTCGAAGATTGCCATATCGACCCGACCTTGCTCGAAGTCGCGAAAACGCCGGGGGATAGAGGTGGGTACCAGTACAAACTGATAGTCGGTTTGCTCAGCGTTCAGCGCCTCGAGCAATTGCGGCAGCAAACCGGTGTCTGCCCCTTGCTCGGGACGCACGGTGTAGGGCGGAAAGTGCGCCGCACCCACTCTCACCAATTGCGCAGCGCCCGCCTGCGTCCACGCGGCGCTGCTCAGTGCCCATAATGTCAATCCTGCAGCCAGCCGCCATGGCGAAAACATCGAGGCACACACCGTTGAATTCTTTGATGCCGATAAGCTAGGCGTTTTTATCCGGAGAGACAACTTTCGCCATCAAATTTAATAACTTGCGCCTCAGTCTGACTTAAGCACCATCAGCAACGCCTCTTCAGCCAACTGCTCAAGGGTCAGGCTGCCCTGGGCGCGGAACCAGGTGGTGGTCCAGGACAGCGCGCCAGTGAGGAAGCGCCGGGTGATAAACACGTCGCCCTTGATATAGCCAGCGGCCTTGGCCTCGCCCAATACCTGCAGCCAGATCTGTTCGTACACGTCGCGCAGGGCCAGCACCTGGGCCTGACCTTCGGCCGACAGCGAGCGCCATTCGTACACCAGCACCGCCATGGCCTCGCCACTGCCGCCCATGATCGACTGCAACTCGCAGCGAATCAGCGCCAGCACACGCTCGCGCACGTTATTCGCCTCCTCCAGCGAAGCACGCATCATCGCAGTGTTGTAATGGATGGTTTCCTCCATCACTGCCCGCAGGATCTCATCCTTGCTCTTGAAATGATGAAAGATGCTGCCCGACTGGATGCCCACGGCGCTGGCCAAATCCCGCACTGTGGTGCGCTCAAAGCCCTTGTTGCGAAACAGGTGAGCTGCGGTTTGCAGCAATTTTCCCCGCGCACTTTCCGGATCAGTCAATTGGCCACCGTCGACCATGGTGCGCATCACCCCCAGGGCTTTGTGCTCATCCACGCTACTCTCCTTCACTCTACTGACGTCTTGGGCGGCAATTTAGGCCGTGGCTGTCACCCAAGCAAGCGCTTGGGTCAAACTTGTTTCGACAGTTTACAAACCAAGCGCTTGCTTGGTAGTCTCGACACCAGCCATTGGAGCAGGGACTTCTCATGAGCAAGACGGTTCGTATCGGCTGCGCCAGCGCCTTCTGGGGTGACACCTGCACCGCCGCCGCCCAGTTGGTACACGGCGGCGCCTTGGATTACCTGGTATTCGACTACTTGGCCGAAGTCACGATGTCGATCCTGGCCGGTGCGCGCATGAAAGACCCCAAGGCCGGCTACGCCACGGATTTTGTCGAGGTGCTCACGCCCTTGCTGGCGGATATCCAGCAACAGGGCATCAGGGTGATCAGCAATGCCGGCGGCATCAACCCCCAGGCGTGCGCCGCCGCCCTGCAAGCGGCCTGCGACCAGGCTGGCATCGGCCTGAAAATCGCCGTGTTGCTCGGCGATGACCTGCACCCCCAACTCAAACACCTGCCCACAGCCAACGACATGTTCACCGGTGCCCCGCTGCCGCCCGTGTGTGTGTCCGCCAATGCCTATCTCGGCGCGCCAGGCATTGCCCAGGCCCTGGGGTTGGGCGCCGATATCGTTATCACCGGCCGGGTGGTCGACAGTGCAGTGGTCAGCGCAGCACTGGTGCACGAATTCAACTGGTCATGGCAAGACTACGATCACCTCGCCCAGGCCGCCCTGGCGGGGCATATCATCGAATGCGGCGCACAGTGCACCGGCGGCAACTTCACCGATTGGCGCGACGTACCCGACTATGAGCACATCGGTTTCCCCATCGTCGAAGTCAGCGCCGACGGCCACTTCACCGTTAACAAGGTCGAGGGCAGCGGCGGGCTGATCAGCGAACTCAGCGTGGCCGAACAGCTGCTGTATGAAATTGGCGACCCGCGTGCCTACCTGCTGCCGGACGTGATCTGCGATTTGAGCCAAGTCAAATTGCAGCAACAGGGCAAACACTCTGTACGCCTGCATGGCGCCAGGGGATTGCCACCCACCGATCAGTACAAGGTCAGCGCCACCTACCCCGATGGCTTTCGCTGTACCGCCAGTTGCCTGCTTGCAGGCATTGACGCGGTAGCCAAGGCCGAGCGGGTCAGCCAGGCAATCATCAACAAGACCTCGGAACTGTTCAGCCAACGCGGCTGGGCGCCCTACACCGAAGTCAACATCGAACTGCTCGGCAGTGAAGCCACCTACGGCGCCCAGGCCCGGCGTGAGGATTGCCGTGAGGTGGTGGTCAAGCTCGCAGTACGGCACCCGAGCAAGCAGGCGCTGGTGCTGTTCGCCCGCGAGATCGCCCAGGCCGCCACTGGCATGGCGCCAGGCTTGACCGGCATCGTCGGCGGGCGGCCCACGGTGTATCCGCTGATCCGGCTGTTTTCATTCCTGATCGACAAGGCGTGCTGCCAAGTGGTCATCGACTACCAAGGCCAACGCCATGCTGTCGAGCTGCCCGCCTCTGCCGCCATGCTCACCCCAGCCGCACCCATTGACCCCGTCAAACCCCAAGGCCGCGCCGACGCCAGTGTGCCGCTGGTGAAACTGGCCGTGGCACGCTCCGGTGACAAGGGCAACCACAGCAATATCGGCGTGATCGCCCGCCACCCCGACTACCTGCCGTGGATCGCCGAAGCATTGACCCCGGAGGTGATCGTCGACTGGCTGGGCCATGTGCTCGACCCGGTCCATAGCCGTGTCGAACGCTGGTATTTGCCCGGCAGCCACAGCCTGAATTTCCTGCTGGAAAATGCCTTGGGCGGTGGCGGCATCGCCAGCTTGCGCATCGACCCGCAAGGCAAAGCCTTCGCCCAGCAGTTGCTGGAAATCCCCATCGCCGTGCCGCAGCACATTGCCGATCAACTCAGCTAAAGGACCGTCGCCGTGGCCTTCAACTCGATCTTCAAAGCCGACCTGTTCCACGGGCAAACCGTGATCGTCACCGGTGGCGGCAGTGGCATTGGCCGCTGCACCGCCCATGAACTGGCGGCCCTCGGCGCCCGTGTCATCCTGGTGGGGCGCAAGCCGGAAAAGCTGCAGAAGGTCGCGGCGGAAATTACCGAAGACGACGGCATCGCCCATTGGCTGGCCTGCGATATCCGTGATGAAGAGGCGGTGAAGACGTTAGTCGCCCAGGTCATGCACGATCACGGCCCGATCCATGGCCTGGTCAATAACGCGGGAGGCCAATATCCGTCGCCCCTGGCCTCGATCAATCAAAAAGGCTTTGAAACCGTACTGCGCACCAACCTGGTGGGCGGTTTCCTGATGGCGCGGGAAGTGTTCAACCAGTCAATGAGCCAACACGGCGGCGCCATCGTCAACATGCTCGCCGACATGTGGGGCGGCATGCCCGGCATGGGCCACTCCGGCGCGGCGCGCTCAGGCATGGACAACTTCACCAAGACCGCTGCGTTTGAATGGGGTTATGCCGGGGTGCGTGTGAATGCCGTGGCCCCCGGTTGGATCGCCTCCAGCGGCATGGACACCTATGAAGGCGCGTTCAAGGCGGTGATCCCTACCCTGCGCGAGTATGTACCACTCAAGCGTATCGGCACCGAGTCGGAAGTCAGCGCCGCTATCGTGTTTCTGCTCAGCCCGGCCGCAGCCTTCGTCAGCGGCAGCACCCTGCGCATCGACGGCGCCGCCAGCCTGGGCAGCCGGGCGTGGCCGCTGCACAAGGCGCAAGCGCCCAGTGAACCCTTCAACGGTTTCCACCGTGCGTACCTGCCGGATGTGCTCAAGGCGGAGCAATAACCCCATGCCGACAATTGAAAGCCTGATCGACGCCCACAGCCCGCAGTTCGCGCAAAACCGCGAAGCCATGCTGGCCGCCATCGCCCAGTTGCGCCAGCTGGAACACACCCTGCTTGCCAAAGCCCAGGAAGCCAAGCCCAAGTTCGACAAGCGCGGCCAATTGCTGCCCCGGGAGCGCCTCAATTTGCTGCTCGACCCTGGCGCGCCGTTCCTCGAGCTGGCAAGCCTTGCCGGCTACAAACTCCATGACGACAAGGATGGCAGCGCGGCCGGTGGCGGGTTGATCGCCGGCATCGGCTATGTCAGCGACGTGCGCATGCTGGTAGTGGCCAACAACAGCGCGATCAAGGGCGGCACCATTTCCCCCTCCGGCCTGAAAAAATCCCTGCGCCTGCAACAGATCGCCATGGAAAACAAACTGCCGGTGGTGACCCTGGCCGAAAGCGGCGGCGCCAACCTCAACTATGCCGCCGAGATTTTCGTCGAGGGCGCACGCAGCTTTGCCAACCAGGCGCGCATGTCGGCCATGGGCCTGCCGCAAATTACCGTAGTGCATGGCTCAGCCACGGCAGGCGGTGCGTATCAACCGGGTTTGTCGGATTACGTGGTGGTAGTGCGCGGCAGGGCCAAGCTGTTCCTCGCCGGGCCACCGTTGCTCAAGGCCGCTACCGGCGAAATCGCCACCGACGAAGCACTGGGCGGCGCTGAGATGCACGCGCAAACCGCTGGCACTGCCGAATACCTGGCGGAAAACGATGCCGACGGCGTGCGCATCGTGCGTGAAATTGTCGGCTTGCTGGCGTGGAATCAGCGTCTGCCCCTCGCGCCCAAACGTGCCTACGCAGAGCCGCTATATCCCATTGAAGAGTTGCTGGGGCTGATCCCCGATGACCCGAAAAAACCCTACGACGTGCGCGAGATCCTCGCACGCCTGGCAGACGGCTCGCACTTTCTTGAATTCAAGGGCGAGTTCGACGCCCACACCGTCTGCGGCCACCTGCAGATCCAGGGGCGCGCCGTCGGCGTGATCGGCAACAACGGCCCCATCACGCCCAAGGGTGCGAGCAAGGCCGCGCAGTTTATCCAGCTGTGCGACCAGAGCCGCACGCCGCTGCTGTTCCTGCATAACACCACCGGTTTCATGGTCGGCACCGAGTCCGAACAGCAAGGGGTGATCAAGCACGGCGCGAAGATGATCCAGGCAGTGACCAATGCCCGCGTGCCTAAACTCACCCTTGTGGTCGGCGGTTCCTACGGTGCCGGCAACTATGCAATGTGCGGCCGCGGCCTGGACCCACGCTTTATCTTCGCCTGGCCCAACAGCCGCACGGCGGTGATGGGTGGCGCGCAGGCCGGCAAGGTGCTGCGCATCGTCACCGAGGCCAAGCAATTGAAGGACGGCCTGGTGCCCGATCCCAAGGTGCTGGACATGCTCGAACAGGTCACCGCGCAGAAGCTCGACAGCCAATCCACCGCACTTTACGGCAGCGCCAACCTGTGGGACGACGGGCTGATTGATCCACGGGATACCCGTACCTTGCTCGGGTTTCTATTGGATATCTGTGATGAAGCCGAACGGCGACAACTGCAACCGAACAGCTTTGGTGTAGCGCGTTTCTAACGACGGCCAGGAGAACTATAAAAATGATCTTCACCCAGGAACATCAGGAACTGCGCCGCACCGTGCGCGCTTTCGTCGACCGCGAGATCAACCCCCATGTGGATGAATGGGAAAAAGCCGGGCGTTTTCCCATCCATGAAATTTTCCGTAAGGCCGGCGACCTCGGTCTGCTGGGCATTTCCAAGCCGGAGCAGTTCGGCGGCATGGGCCTGGACTACAGCTACTCCATCGTCGCCGCCGAAGAATTTGGCACCATTGGCTGTGGCGGCATCCCCATGTCCATCGGTGTGCAGACCGACATGTGCACCCCGGCCCTGGCCCGTTTCGGTTCCGATGAGCTGCGCGACGAATTCCTGCGCCCGGCCATCAGCGGCGAACAGGTCGGCTGCATCGGTGTTTCGGAAACCGGCGCCGGCTCCGACGTGGCCGGGCTCAAGACCCATGCGCGCAAGGACGGCGACGACTACGTGATCAACGGCAGCAAGATGTGGATCACCAACTCGCCCAGCGCCGACTTTATCTGCCTGCTGGCCAACACCTCCGATGACAAGCCGCACATCAACAAATCCCTGATCATGGTGCCGATGAACAGCCCAGGCATCAGCGTCAGCCCGCCCCTGGAAAAGCTCGGCATGCACAGCTCCGAGACCGCCCAGGTCTTCTTCGATGGCGTGCGCGTGCCGCAGCGCAACCGCATCGGCCAGGAAGGCGCGGGCTTCATGATGCAGATGCTGCAATTCCAGGAAGAACGCCTGTTTGGCGCGGCCAATATGATCAAGGGCCTGGAGTACTGCATCGACAGCACCATCGCGTACTGCAAGGAGCGCCAGACCTTCGGCAAAGCGTTGATCGACAACCAGGTGATCCATTTTCGCCTGGCCGAACTTGCGACCGAAATCGAATGCCTGCGCGCCTTGGTCTACCAGGCCACCGAGCAATACATCAAGGGCCAGGACGTCACTCGCCTGGCGTCGATGGCCAAGCTCAAGGCCGGGCGCCTTGGCCGCGAGGTCAGCGACAGTTGCCTGCAATATTGGGGCGGCATGGGTTTCATGTGGGACAATCCGGTAGCCCGCGCCTATCGCGATGTGCGCCTGGTGTCGATTGGCGGCGGCGCCGACGAAACCAT
>Ga0160464_100418_pt1 | contig 32731 bp, 33 predicted proteins | sample HID1971I_E11MG_FD_108275 | JGI IMG/M metagenome (GOLD analysis project Ga0160464, IMG submission 108275) | Enriched millipede-associated microbial communities from UW Madison campus, WI, USA - HID1971I_E11 MG | ecosystem: Host-associated > Arthropoda: Insects > Digestive system > Unclassified ... | reverse complement strand
ATATTTTCGAGGTGGGGCTGCCGCATCCGCGCTCCTTTCACTCGCCGGGCTTCGGCAAGATGATGAGCCGGATCGAGCGCATCCTGATGGATGAAGAGCCGCAGGCCGCGCTGCAAAAGGTGGGTTCGTCATGAGCGGAGCCAAGCTGACGACAGTCAAGGAGCTGCATGCGGCGACCGTGTCGCCTGAGGGCGGCGGAGAGGCGAGCGTGGCCAAGACAGTCCGCGTCAAGCCGGGCAGGCGGCGGGTTGCGCGTACGGTGCCGAGGATGTCCTTCTTCCAACGATACAATGTGCTGCCGGCGATCGTCTTCTTCCTCGTCTGGGAGGGCTTCTCCCGTCTCAACGAGACGTTGACGCTGTTCAATCCCCGCTTCCTGCCCGCGCCGAGCGTCCTCGTCCGGGAGGGCTGGGTGCTGGCGCAGACCGGCATCATCACCGAGAGCATCATCTCGAGTACGATCCGGATCGCCGTCGGCTTTGTGCTGGGCAGCCTGCTGGCCGTTGCGCTCGGCGTATTCATGAGCAAGTTCCGCGCGGTGGAGCGCTGGTTCTCGCCGGTGCTCAATCTGGTCGGCCCGATCCCGGCGCTGGCGCTGCTGCCGCTGTTCATCATCTGGTTCGGGATCGGCGAGTTTCCCAAGATCCTGCTGATCGCCTGGACGACATTCATCCCGGTGCTGGTCTACACGCTGGACGGCTTCAAGTCGGTGCCCTCGACGCTGATCCGCTCGGCGCTCAGTCTGGGCGCATCGGAGCGGCAGATCTTCACGCGCGTCATGCTGCCGGCGGCGATCCCGAACTTCCTCGTCGGCGCACAGGTCAGTCTGGGATTGTCGTTCTCGGCGTTGATCGTCTCGGAGATGATGGGGGCGAGCTCGGGCCTCGGCTATATGATCGTCGATGCGCGCAATTACTTCAAGATTACGAACATGTTCGTCGCCATCATCCTGATCGGGCTGGAGTACAGTCTGTTCTCGTATCTGCTCAAGCTCGTCGAGCGCAGAGTGCTCGCCTGGCGCAAGGGCGGTCTGCGGGATGCGCTCGAATAGCGGATGTAGGCATTGCGCGACCAGGTGTGTCTGAATACTCCGAGGGCAGAAGATTGGACCAAACTTTCGTTCCGATAGGCAGCGCAAAAATGCCCCGGAGCGGGTGCTCAGACACACCCAATATAGAGACGGCGGGCATCGTCCCGCCTCAGCCGCCAGGCCGCACTGACTGCATACAGCGGACAGTCGAACCAGGCAGCCAGTCGCTTGCTATATGATATCTATTAAAGGGAGGCAATATCGATGATCAAGAAAACACTGCAATGGGGACCTACGCTGGCTGCCGCTATGGCATTGCTGCTGCTGCTCGCAGCTTGCGGAGGGAATACGCCGAGCAATACAACGGGCAACACGCCAAGCAATACCTCTAATAATACGGCGAACAACACGCCAGCTGCGACGACGGAGACATCTGCCGAGGGCGAGGGCGAGACGACGGACGAAGCGCTCGAGACGAAGAGCCTGACGCTGGTCGGGGTGCGGGATGCGCAGATCTCCTCGCAGCAGATCATCGCCGACAAGCTGGGTTATTTCGCCGATGAAGGGCTGGACGTGACGAGTCAGCTGATCGAGAGCGGACCGGACATCGGGCCGATGGTCGCTGGAGGCAGCGCCAAGGTGAGTATCCAGACCAACTTTATGGATATCATCCTGAAGTCGACGGACGTCCCGGTCAAGATCATCGCCCCGCTCGCCCAGATCGCCGGTACGCAGGCTGTCGTCGGCTCGGCCGACCTGGAGCTGACGAGCGCCAAGGATCTCGAGGGTAAGACGATCGGCATCCCGAGCGGCGCCGATGTCATGATCGCGATCAACAATATGGCCGCCGAGCTCGGCGTCGATGCGAGCAAGATCAAGTACGTCAACCTGGCGCCGAGCGATGCGGTGGTGGCGCTGGAGCGCGGCGACATCGATGCGATGGCGAGCTGGGAGCCGTTTATCACCAAGGCGATCGAGGGCGGCGGGAAGTTCCTGTTCAGCGGTACCAAGAGCGAGCTGCCGGATAACCCGGGCGATGTCGAGTGGATGAGCGTGCATACGACGATCCAGGTGACCGACGACTTCCTGGGGGCCAATCCGAATACGCTCAAGGCGGTGCTGCGGGCGCTGCAAAAGGCGACGGACTACATCAACGACAATCGCGAAGAAGCGATCGAAATCCTGGCGCCGGAGCTGCGGCTGAGCGTGGAAGAGCTGACGGAAATTATGGGACGCAACGTCTATTCGATGGAAGTTGACGCTTCGTATGTGAATGGAAGCAACGGACCGGCTGTCGGTGAATATCTTCAATCTGTAGGCAATATTACGTCGATCCCGGACCCGGCCTCGTACCATGACCTGTCGCTGCTGGAGGCGGTCGATCCTTCGCTGATCGTCGAGCCGCTGAAGTAAGAGGGTAGACCGGGAGACTGCAAGGGGGCGTAATGATGGACCACAAGACGACACTCGATCTGATCATTAAGGGCGGCGCGGTCGTCCTGAAGCATGAAGTGCGAAGGCTCGACATCGCCGTCCGGGACGGGCGGATCGTCCAGCTCGGAGAAGCCCTTGACCTGGAGGGAACAGCTGCTCAGACTGTCGATGCTGACGGTCTGACCGTCATGGCAGGGATGGTCGACAGCCATGTCCATCTGAACGAGCCGGGGCTCGGCGACTGGGAGGGCTTCGACACCGGCAGCGCCGCGCTTGCGGCTGGCGGCTGCACGACACTGATCGATATGCCGCTCAACGGCATCCCGCCGACCGTGAGCGTGTCGGCGCTGCAGCGCAAGCTGGAGGCGGCCGAGGGTCGCGTTCATATCGACTATGCGCTCTGGGGCGGACTGGTGCCGGGCAAGCTGGGCGAGCTGGAGGGGCTGGCGGCAGCGGGCGTGACCGGATTCAAGGCATTCCTGTCCTCGCCCGGTGATCCGTCGGAGGAGGCATTCCGCGAGGTCGACGATCATACGCTGCTGGAAGGAATGCGCATCATCGCCAGACTGGGCCGGGTGCTGGCGCTCCATGCGGAGAGCGAGCCGCTCGTCTCGGCACTGGCGCGGCAAGCCCGCGAGGCGGGCTGGACATCGGCGGCGGACTATGCAGCGACGCGCCCGGTGTTGGCCGAGCTGGAGGCAGTGAACCGCGCGCTATTCTATGCGGAGCAGACGGGCTGCGCCGTTCACTTCGTCCATATCAGCAGCGCTGCGGCGATCCGGCTCATCCGCGAGGCGCGGAGCCGGGGGCTGGATGTGACAGCGGAGACCTGCCCGCACTATCTGACGCTGACGGCGGACGATATGGAGCGCTGCGGAGCGGTGGCCAAGTGCGCGCCGCCGCTGCGCGATGCGGCTGAGCAGGAGGCGCTGTGGACGCTGCTGGCAGAGGGAGCGATCGATCTGATCGCTTCGGATCACTCGCCGTGTCCGCCGGAGCTGAAGGAGCGGACGGATTATTTCGACGTATGGGGGGGCATCGCCGGGGCGCAGAGCTCGCTCGAGCTGCTGGTCGGCGAAGGTCATGTGCGGCGCGGTCTGCCGTTGCCGTTGCTCAGTCGGCTGCTGTCGCTGGCGCCAGCCGAGCGATTCGGACTGCATCCGCGCAAAGGCGAGATCCGCGTCGGCGCAGACGCCGATCTGGCGCTGCTGGATCTCGGTAGCACCTATCGGCTGGAGCCGGAGCATCTGCTGCAGCGGCACCGGATCAGTCCGTATCTCGGACGGACGATGCACTGCCGGATCGCTGCCGTCTACAGTCGAGGTCGTCTCGTCTATGAACCAGCGTCCGGACTGGCAGCGCGAGGGGGCGGAGAGCGGCTGCGACATCGATAACAGCGATACGAGGAGGAGCGGCCATGGAGCAGGAAGTGTTGTCTCAACTGCAAGAGCAAGAAGGGCTGCTGGGCTGGCTGGAGGCAGAGGTGACGGATAAGCTGGACTGGCTGGCCGGCTACAGCGAGGGCGGCGGCGTCGGGGTGACGAGGCTGCTCTACTCGAAGTCGTGGCTGGCTGCGCAGCAAGGGCTGGCGGCAAGGATGACGAGCCAGGGACTGGAGACGGCCTATGACGAGGTCGGCAATCTGTACGGCAAGCTGCCGGGCAAGCACGCGGCTGCGCCGTCGATCGTCACCGGCTCGCACATCGACACGGTCGTCCAGGGCGGCAAGTATGACGGCGCATACGGCATCGTCGCCGGGCTGGTGGCGCTGCGTTACCTGGAACGGCGGTATGGGCAGCCGCTGCGCTCGCTGGAGGTTGTCTCGCTATGCGAGGAGGAGGGGAGTCGCTTCCCGCTGGCGTATTGGGGCTCCGGCAGCGTCGTCGGCCGACGCTCTCATGCGCAGGTCGCGTCGCTCATCGATAGCGAGGGGACGGGCTTCGGCGCTGCGATGGCCGCCTGCGGCTTCGGCGCGGGCAGCGCCAGACCTGCGCTGCGGCGCGATATCGGGGCCTTCGTCGAGACGCATATCGAGCAGGGCGGCGTGCTGGAGACGGAGGGGCTGGCGATCGGTATCGTCGATTCGATCGCCGGTCAGCGGCGGGTCCACGTCGAACTGATCGGCGAGGCCAATCATGCCGGGACGACCCCGATGCATCTGCGCAAGGACGCGCTTGAGGGCGCAGCCTTGATGATCCATCTGCTGCGGCAGGAGGCGATCCGTCGCGGCGCGCCGCTCGTCGCCACCGTTGGCAAGCTGCAGGTGTACCCCAATGTGCCCAATGTTGTGCCGGGCAGGGTGCAGTTCACCGTCGACGCCAGACATACGGACGACGCGCAGCTCGATGCATTCTGCGTTTGGCTGCGGACGACCTTCGCGCAGTTCGCGGCGCAGCGGGGGCTGACGGCGCGCTTCGAGGAGTGGTTCCGGGAGCGGGCTGTGCCGCTCGACGCCCGGCTGAATCGCCGCCTGGAGCGGATCTGCTCCGCTCGCGGCATCGCCGCGCGGCGTATGCCGAGCGGGGCCGGGCATGATGCGCAGATGTTCGGCGGGCACTGCCCGACGGCGCTGCTGTTCGTGCCGAGTCGACGCGGCATCTCCCATTCACCGGAGGAGTATACGTCGCCGCGGGAGCTAGCGCTCGGCGTGCTCGTACTGGCGGAGCTGCTATATGAACTGGCTTACAAGGAGGGGGAGTAGTATGCGCACGTATCCAGGATGGTCGCCGCCGCCGCGCACGATCATGACGCCGGGACCGGTCGAGGTCGATCCCCGCGTGCTGCGGGCGATGGCGGCGCCGATCGTCGGACAATTCGACCCGGCGTTCACCTCGCTTATGAATACGGTTATGGAACAATTACGGGATGTCTTCCAGACGAACAATCGCTGGGCGTACCCGGTAGACGGCACCTCGCGATCCGGGCTGGAGGCGGTGCTGGTCAGTCTGATCGAGCCGGGGGATACGGTGCTCGTGCCGATCTACGGCCGCTTCGGCCACCTGCTCCACGAGATCGCTTCCCGCTGCGGCGCGCAGGTTATCGCGCTGTCGTGCGAGTGGGGGCAGACCTTCGCGCCCGAGACGATCGTCAGCGCGATTCGAGAGCATCGGCCGCAGCTCGTGGCGATGGTGCATGGCGAGACCTCGACCGGCCAGCTCCAGTCGATGGACGGGATCGGAGCCGCCTGCCGGGAGGTCGACGCGCTGCTCGTCGTCGATGCCGTCGCCACGCTGGGCGGTGTCCCGGTGCAGACTGATGCGTGGCAGCTCGACGCCGTCATCGGCGGCACGCAGAAGTGTCTGTCCGTGCCGGCGGGGCTTGCCCCGGTCACCTACAACGACCGGGCCGAGGCCAAGCTGCTGCAGCGCAAGCGGATCGAGCGCGGGCTGCGCGCCCCTGCAGCCGCAGCAACTGCTTTCGAGCCGACGGCTGCGGTGCGGGAGCCGCTCGTATCGGATGTGATCCGCAGCAACTATCTCGATCTGAGCCAGCTCCAGGATTACTGGAGCCCGGCACGGCTCAACCACCATACCGAGGCGACCAGCATGATCTATGCGCTGTATGAGGGACTGCGGCTCGTCGCGGAGGAGGGCAACGAGACGCGCTGGGCGAGACACCGGCAGCATGAGGAGGCGCTGGTGAGCGGCATCGAGGCGATGGGGCTGACGCTCTACGGCGATCGCCGGACCAAGCTGCCGGTCGTCACCTGCATTACGATCCCGGACAGCGTCGACGGCGAGTCAGTGAGGGCGATGCTGCTGGATCGCTTCGGTCTGGAGATCGCCAGCTCCTTTGGTCCGCTGAAGGGCAAGATCTGGCGGATCGGCACGATGGGCTACAGTTGCAGCATGCGCAACATCCTCTTCACCCTCGGCGCGCTCGAGGCCGTCCTCACCTGGCACGGCGTCCCCGTCGTGGCGGGCGCAGCGGTGCAGGCGGCGTTGCGGGTTTATGAGGGGCAAGCGGTGAAGGTTGGGGAACGTGTGCAGGCGTAGTTCGATTGGGCAAGGCAGGGGAAAGAGAAGCGGTGATTCTTGAATTGTATTAGATATATGTGTAGCCCTCTCGAAAGTGAAAGCTTTTGAGAGGGTTATTTTTGTCTGTTCGTTGACAAGGAGAGGGGGGCATGACGTAGCACACCTGTGTTTCAAACATCACCAGCCTGCCTTCTCGCACTTCATATTCCAATCCGTCAATGGTATTAATGGTATAATCAGGAGATCGAAGAAATGTGAAGGAGGATGTCGTTGTGCTGAGAAATCGTAAAGGCATTGTGTTTTCAGCCTTATTTATTCTTGTATTAATTATAATAGGGATCTCTTTGCTGGATAGTTCTCAGGAAAGGCATTTAACTTCTCTAGGGGTTAGTGCATTTATGATTTTCTTGACGATATATTTAAAGGATAAAATAAAAAACAAACTGATTTTTGGTCATATAGTAGCGGTTATGTTACTTTTGTTTTTGTGGTATATGAAGCATTTCACAAATACTAATGTATCGTATTGGGCAGTAGTAATATTAATCATATTTATCTGGATATTTTATTTTTGGGGAAGAAAACGTAATGGTTAATCACGATTGCTCTGGATGATAGCTACGGTTTAATCCATGATCAGCGCCGCTTGCTTTAAATTATCACCTCTATCTTCAGACACTGGTCTCTTCTTCTAGTCATGTTGAATTTTGGACAAGTAAATGAGTTATTTCAAGGGTAAAAAGGAGGTTGCGGACGAATGGCTAGAGTGACATGCAAATGCGGAGAAGTACTATCAAATACACTTTCACCTAATGATGTTCAATTGAGGGTCTATTCAGATAGAGAATGGGTGAATATTATTCAGTGTGATTCAATAGACCCTCTGACAATTCCATTTCCAAAAAACGATGTTTGGCGTTGCAATAAATGCGAAAGGATTCTCGTGTTTGATTGGGAGTATGCTAAAGTTGTTAAGACTTATGTATTAGAAGAATAACGCCGAGATTGAGCCGTGAGGAGAATGCTACAGCTCTTATTTTAACTGTCCAACTAAGTATAGCCGATCCATTTTTGGAGGCAGGAGGGGAAGAGTTGAAGCTGAGAGAGACTATGACTGAACAGGGCTACAGAAGAGAATTGCAAGCTTCAAGAGTTCGTCTTTACATAAGTTTTCTCGTAGATACGCATGCAGTTATTAAAATTGAATTGGATCGTTACGAGGATAATATAGCTCCGACAATAGACGTGTATCCAGTTGAAGATATAATTAAAGGATCTAGTAAAACGAACCAGATAAAAATAGCCGTAGCTCTTGAACTAGCAAGGAAAGATTTGGCTATGAGGTGATAAAAGTGACTATTAAACCTAATACTCAAGAATTGGAACAAACGGCTCGTATGGTAGGCTTGGAAATAGAAATCATGGATACTGAGAGCTCCGATAAGTATATTAATAGAGTGATTGAGACATTCAAGCCTTTTAGAAGTACAGGACACTTTTCCATTGGCGGCACAGCAATTACAATCGCATTGGAGGGAAATGAGTATTCTTACTCGCAACAATTAAATAATGCACCGGCATATATTTTTTTTGATCAAGAAGGTTATGATAGAGGCTCGGTTGTGATGATCAAAAATGCGAAGTTGATTGGCCGCTTAATGGAGAACTCGTTTGGGATGGAATACTTTGTATCTAACGAGAAGGTTAATTTTCTGATCGCTGTAAATTGGTATGTTATTGAAGTGGCAGGAGATGCAAGGAAATGGTTTGAAGCGGGTATAAAGCAAAAATAAAAGCATGGAGGGCACCCGAATTGGATAAGAAAGCGAAGCGTATTTTAATGCAAACCTTTTGGGGAGCTGGGGGGTGGAAGCCGGGAAACAGGGTGTTTGCAGGCGACGAATTCGAATATGCGCGCAATTGCGGCTTAATGTTTGACCCTCTGACCATCACGCACGACGAATTGATTGGGCGAATAATCGAGTTGCATGAAAGCATTACGCTTGATCAGGTGAGCGCTGCATTCTTGCATAGCTTATCGACACGACAAACCCATCTGCGCAGCGCCCTGTCCAGTTGGAGCTTGACGAGAGATTTGACAGAGCATACCTATCGGGCCAATTTATCCGATACAGGCGGTTGTCAGGTGTGCACGGAACAAGAGCTTATCGTGTCGGAGCAATACTCTGGCGAGGATTTAAACGTGCTCAACTTTGAACGAATCAAATGGGGCGGTATACGGCTGAATTGGCTGCTATACTGCTGGTTTGATCTCGATCAATTTAGCCGAGAGGCACCTGTTGACGTAACGGATGAAGATGTGGCTATCTTGCGCCGTATGCTGGATGAAGTCCGGGCTTGCTCGCCAGCGGACAGTGCGCGCAAGCTGGAGCAGCGTTGGAAAGACGTATTCCCTTCCAGCAAAAATGAGCGCGATGTCGTCATGGAGGTGCTGGGCTATGCCGGCCTGCTGGAGATCAGTAATCTGCCGCGCATCGGGCGTAGAACGGACAACGACTTCATGGCGATGGACGGTTGGCAAGGGCAAGACGGCTACAATCCGCATACAGCCGCCCGTCTCTTTGGCAAATGGGGTGTTGCGTGAGAAGCGATGGATGCCCACCGCCTCACAGCAGTTCAAGTAGCTCCTTGCGTCTCCTACGCGAACTGCTCAGCTCCAAGAGGTCAAGAGCTCTATGCGTGAATTGCGCCTATACTGATTTAGAATCGAACAGGACCTCATTACTTTCCCTTGATGGCTTTTGTAACGGACTCCCTTATGACCAATTCAGGTTGAACTAAAAGTTTATTGCAGGGTGCTTTCGGATTTTTCATCCGCCAGAGCAGGAGATCGACAGCTCTTTCGGATATGTGATCGCGCGGATAGACAACCGATGTAAGTGGCGGGATTTGCCATTGGCAGCTATCCAAATTATCGAAGCCGATAATCGAAACTTCATCGGGAACGCGTATTCCCCGACTGCTTAAACTGTTGTTTAGCACGAACGCAACGGGGTCGTTGGCGCAGAAGAACGCGGTCGGGAGATGGTCGTAATTTAATTGGTCGGTGAGGATATTGAAATGAATATCTTCGAAAGCGTCCTGAAACTGAAGATCGTACATATATTCTTCGTTCATGGGAACTCCCCAATACTTCAAGGCATCGCAAAATCCGTGATATCGCGTAAGAAAGCTAAATGACAAGTTGTTGTCGCCTATAAACCCGATTTTGAGATGCCCCATCTGGATGAAATGTCTGACGGCGAGAAACGCGCCGTAATAATTGTCGACTATGACAGTATCGATATCGATATGGGGGTAATCGAAATCGATTGCAATCGTGTTTACGTTCGTCTTTCGCAAGTTTTCGACGATCTTTTGCGAGAAGTTTCGAAACAACAAGATGCCGATTGGGTTTTCATTATCCATAATATCCGCAATATGCTTCTCTCTATTTGCGACCGAAACGCCATGCAAAGAAACGAATAAGCCGCGAGCCTTTAAAGCAGAATCAATGAAATAATACAAAGACATCGTATGAGGCTCCGTAATATCTCTCTCGTCCACCAGGATAATCACATTACCGTTATCGGGCTTAGGAAGGCTTTCCTCCACCAGTCCCTTGTACTGCATTCGTTTTGCGGTTTCGTGGACGAGATGTCTAGTTTTCTCGCTGATTCCCTCGTGTCCTCTTAAGGCTTTGGATATAGCCGCTGTGGACAAGTTCAGCTCTTCAGAGATGTCCTTTAACGTTACTTTCTTTTTCATACCCTGACTCCTCGCCGATTCTTATTTCTATGTCATAATATTAACATTTTAATTAAAAAAAATCACTAAGGCTAGAGCAACTGACAAATAGAGGACCGCATATTGCCAGGTCAGCCCCTGCTGTAATATCCGTTGCGGTTGTTCGTCTCTTTCGGGTGCTCCGCTTGCAAGTCATTTTTATTCTCCTCCTTCAGCAGCGTTTCACATGAGTAGGGTTCCTCCTTGGCGACTTCGACAAACCCAAGCATACCCTACTTTTTTGTCGTCCGATAGACTAACTCGGAACAACGTGAAAGACTAAGCACAAAATAGATTGAGGTTAATCCCGTGTTAATAATAATATATTTAACTTAAATATTAAATAAAAAATTAATTGACTAGGTTAATAAGCGAATGTATAATAAATCTGCAAACGCTTTACTATCAAAGAAAGCGAGTGCCGGATGAAGGAAATGAGCAAGGACATCCATGAAAAGGGGTTGGGGAAATTGAGTCGTTTTAGTAGAAAAAAAGGCGTTAATCTGGTAATGGGCGCATTGCTGATTACTACCGGGGTGTTGTCGGGCTGCAGCTCCGCGAGCAATTCCGAAACATCAAGTTCGACGCCTTCCACAAGTCAAGTGAATTCTGAATCGCCGTCAGCTGCAAACTCTGATCCGGGTTCTGCGGTAACAATCAGAATCGCACCGCAAGTATTCACGCCTACGGACGAAAAGACTGCCACGGAGAACACGCCGACCCCAAGAGTCGCATTGGACAAAATCATTGAGGATTTCCAAAATCAGAACCCTAACATCACAGTAGAAATCGTAAAAGCGCCGACCTCTTCCCAGGAAGAGTATTTAACCTGGATGACGACGCGAATCGCTGCCGGCGATGCGCCTGATATCGCATGGCCGACGAATACGTCTTCCGGATGGTTCGAAAAAGGCTGGTTGCTCCCATTGGATTCCTATCTGGAGCAGCCCAATCCGTTAGGTGATCCGAACATAAAGTGGCAAGATTCATTTACGAATCCTGAATTGTTCTATAAGTTATCCGACGGCAACCGGTATAGCATTCCGATCGTACAAGCTGCCGGTTCGGCAGTAACCTTCTACTATAATATTGATATCTTTGACGAATTGAATTTGAAAGTGCCGCAAACGTGGGGGGAGCTGTTGACAGCTCTCGCAACAATTAAAGAAGCAGGATATATTCCAGCCATTCCGACTGTCGAGAACAAAGGGCCTACCCTCTGGGAATTGGGGCAACAGGTGTCGATTCCGATCTTGACTAACTTCGTGGACGAATTTAACTATTCGGGAGCCAAAACAAGTTCGGAATTAAAGGGCGACGAGTATCTTCGAATGGTCAACAAGGGATTATTTTCAATGGAGAAGCCTGAGTTCCAAGAAGTATGGAAGCTGTACAAGCAATGGACGCAAATGTGGCCTCACGGATGGGCAACGCAAGATATGAAGCCGCTATGGCGCGAAGGCAAAGTAGCTATTCGTGAAGGCGGTATGTGGGAATTGCAAGAGGAGCTCAGCGATACGAAGCGTTCGTTTAAATGGGGCGTCTTCCCGATTCCGCCGGTTGCCAGTGATTCAACTCCGTTTGCGATCGATCTGCCGCGAGAAAAGGGCTTCCCGAAAAATATCGGATCCACTTTCGAGTTGGCGGTCATTAAGCCGACAGTAGAAGCCCGCGGAACGACGGATGCGGCAATCAAATTCATGCAGTACTTAACGACGGCAACGGTGAACGAATTTATGGTCAATGAAATTCCATTCGGCCGTCCGGTTATTAATGGCGCCGAGTCACTTCCGTTGTTCGATGCAATCAAAGAAGCCGAGTACCCGATTTATCCCGAAGTCAACGTGAATATGAATGTTTGGATCAATAGCGAAGTCCGCGATATTGCGGGTCGCAGCATGGCCGCCTGGATTACGGACGACATTACGGATGAAAGCTTCTTTAATACCATTCAAAAGGCTATGGACAACGGCGTGAAAGATATTATTAAAACGCAAAATATTGATACATCGAAATGGTAATCACCTGATCAGGACGAGAATGAGAAAGCAGAGGGGGGCGAAAGCCTCCCTCTGCTGATAGAAAGGAATGGCAGAGGAATGAAGGCAAAGTTAATTACGATCGCCGCGGTACTCGCGCTTGCGGGAATCCTAGTGTTGATTGGATGGGTAGATGGCCGCCGTTCGGTTCATTTTTCCGTTGAATTACAACCGACGCAATTGGTTGCTAACGGGAAGGATTCTGTTCTCGTCGTCGTAAGGGTTACAGATCCAGATGGGACCCCGCGTTCAGGCGACATCCTTAATCTGATTCGCCAATCGGGACATGGCCAATTAAGAGAGAAGAAAATCAAAACCAATGCTCAAGGAGAAGCTAGTTTTACCTATTACTCCTACCGAGATACCGCGTTTACGCCTGCAATGTTGAACCAAATTCAGATTATGGATACTTCAATTGGAAAGATTGTTGGCGTATACAAACGTCACGTCATTGATATACCGGTTGTAAAATCGGAAGAGGATAACGAACCGTCTGTTGGCGAGCAAACCAACGGCGTCCAACTGGGTGGAGGGTAAAAAATGAGCCGAAAATGGCGCGAAAGCATACAAGCCTATCTATTATTATCGCCTATATTTGCAGGATTAATTGTATTTTCCTATTACCCTCCATTACGAGGACTGGTGACGGCCTTTTTCGAATGGAATGCTGCCGGAGATACATGGACTTACGTCGGGGTGGATAACTTTACGAAGATGGCCCAGGATCAAGTGCTGATCGATTCAATTCCCAATATGCTCATCTTATTGTTCGGAGGGATGATCATCGGGGTAACGGCACCGCTAATCGTAGCCGAATTAATCTTCTTTGTTAAAAACGAACGCTTGAAATATTATTATCGCGTGATGATGCTCCTACCGCTCGTTATTCCGGGAGTTGTCGGAATGCTCGTATGGAATTTCATTTATGATCCCAACATCGGGTTGATTAACAGCCTTCTTCATGCAGTCGGCCTTGATGAATGGAGACGCGGCTGGCTAAGCGACAGCAGGACTGTTATTGGATCGCTGCTGTTTATGGGATTTCCTTGGGCTGCGGGCATCGGACCGCTCATTTATTTGTCCGGACTCATGAGCATTCCAACGGAAGTGTTGGATAGCGCACGCATGGATGGGGCAAACGGGTTGAAGCGAGTATTCAAAATCGATCTTCCGCTCATCGTCGGGCAAATTAAATTTTTTATTGTCATGGGGATGATTGGAGGATTGCAGCAGTTCGGCCAGCAGCTCGTGTTGACGAACGGAGGTCCGGGATATTCGTCTATGGTTCCCGGCTACCATATGTATTTGCAAGCCTTTACGTTCAACAACTTTGGATACGCAAGTGCAATCGGTCTTGTCTTGTTCGTAGCTGCGTTTGTACTTACCTTAATCAGCATGAAATTCATTAAATCGAACTAGGGGGCACCGATATTGTCACTTGTGAAGAATAAACATAGAGGGCAGATCGCGTTAAATGCGGTCATCATGTTGCTGATCGCCTTGAGCATCTATCCGATTACGATACTACTGTTCGGCTTCACCAAGGATACTTTAACCTGGGATTATAACAAATGGCTTCCTTCGTTCCCCCTTTGGTTCACGAATGTCGCCTTCGCTTGGAAACAAATCGCGCATGCCTTTTGGAACACCATATTCGTCGCGAGCGTTACGACCGTAGGCGGTGTATTCCTTTCGTCCCTGGGTGGATTTGTTTTCGCGCGCATGAAATTTTATGGTAAGGAAATTTTATTTTATTTTGTGATCGCGTTGATGATGGTGCCTGGAATATTGGGGCTTATTCCCTGGTATTTGATGTTGAAGGAATTGGGATTGGTCGATTCTTTGTGGGCGCTCATTTTAACGGGAATCTTCGGCGCTCCGATCTTTGGCATATTCCTTCTGCGAAGTTTTTTGGCTTCTATTCCAGAAGAATTGTTCGAGGCAGGCCGGATCGACGGTTGTGGCACGTTCAGGCTCTATTACAGAATCGCTGTGCCGGTTTCATTGGCGATCCTGTCGACGCTAGCAGTCATGCAAGTCGTGAATGTATGGAACGATCTGATCGGACCCTCTATTATTCTGACGAGCAAAGAAAATTACATCATTACGCTTGCTCTAAGAAATTTATCCGTCACGTTGGGCGGACAGGGAGCGCTTATCAATTATCCGGCACTGTTCTCAGCGTACGTCATTTCTTCCGTACCCTTGATTCTGCTCTTTTTCTTCGCTAGCAAATATTACGTCGAAGGGCTTACCTCCTCCGGGATGAAGCTATAGGGGGATCGGGATGAATAGAACGTATCGAATATTGATTGTTCCGATTCTCTTATTGCTGGCATGGGCGGTTGCAGGATGCGGGTCGACTGATGATAAAGCGATAAACGATTGCAGAAAGAAAGCTCTTTGCGTGAGCAGCACCGGAATTTTGATGAAAGATAACCAGCCGTATTTCGGCGCCGGCGTTAACTATTTCAACGCATTCAACCGTACGCTGATGGACCCAAAGGATACGTCCTACCGTTACGGCTTCGAGGTGCTGGCCCAATACCGAATTCCTTTCGCCCGGTTTATGGCTGGTGGTTACTGGCCTTCCGAATACAATCTTTATTTCCAAGACAAGGAACGTTATTTCCAACTGCTTGACGGCGTCGTGAAGGCCGCAGAAGATAACGGTCTCGGATTGATTCCTTCCCTTTTCTGGTATTCAGCAACCGTGCCGGATCTGGTGGGTGAACCTAGAAGCAGTTGGGGGGATACCGAAAGCGGCACCATCGCGTTCATGCGTCAATACGTGAAGGAGGTTGTCACTCGCTATCAGCATAGCGAAGCGATATGGGGGTGGGAGTTCGGGAATGAATACAATCTGGACATTGATCTTCCGAATGCGTCGGACCATCGACCCGCTGTTCATCCCGAACTGGGCACGCCGCGTGAAAGGTCGGATAAAGACGATTTGACTTTGGAAATGATGCAAACGGCTTATAGGGAGTTCGCCAAGGAAGTAAGGAAATACGACTCGGATGCTATCGTCATCGGCGGGAACAGTATGCCGCGACCATCGGCATGGAATCAAAGCGTCAATCATACGTTCGATCAGGACACGGAGTCGCAATTTGCGGAAGCGATCGCGGCCCAGAATGTTGATCCGTTATCTATGGTGTCTGTCCATTTTTATTTGACGGACGACCACCGATTTAATCGCCCGTTTAATGCAGACGAGTGGCTTCGCTTAACGATGAAGTCGGCATTGGAAGCGCATAAGCCTCTGTTCATTGGCGAATTCGGGGTAAGCGATGCGGAAAGAGAAGGCGGCATGCTAGACCCGGAGTTGGCCAAGCAGAAATTCGAGCAGCTTCTAGTTTCGATAGAAGAAGCGCGCGTGCCGCTTTCGGCAGTATGGGTTTACGATTACTACGGACAGCGCGAATGGAACGTGACCGCCGACAACGGGAGAGCCTATCAACTGGAACAACTTCAGGCCTTGAACGAAAGGTTTACGGCTATTAGCCAAAAGGAGGCAACGTCTTGAATTACATTACGCCGAACAAGAAAGAAAGAGGATTTCTTGAATTCGGAAGCAACCAACGTTATATCCCCTTTGGATGCAACTATTTCGACCCACAGACGGGCTGGGCGCCGCAGCTTTGGCAACAGTTTGACGAAGAGAAGACAAAACGCCATTTTGACACGATGGCACATCTCGGTGTAAACACCGTGCGTGTATTTCTTACCATCGCTTCTTTTATGACAGAATCCGGGTTGCTTTCAGAATCCGGCATCAAAAAAGCGGACCGCATGCTGGCCATTGCTAGGAATAAAGGCATCCGCATTGAGTTTGCGGGACCCGATCTTTGGGAGGGGATACCGGAATGGGCGAGCGGGTATTTCGTTGGCGAGGATAATGCCTATTTCCTTCATGACGAATGGGTTGACCGCTTGCAGAGGTTTTGGCTGCAGTTCGCCAAATATTACAGCGAAGAAAAGGCAATCTTCAGTTACGATCTCTTAAACGAGCCTTGGTTGAAATGGGATAGTCCTTTAATCCGCAAGAGCTGGGGAGAGGACTTGCCTTCTCCGGACCTCTGCCCGATGGACGGTTCGGGCGATCCATCCTTTCTCCAGTTTCGCGAGCAACTGACGGAGGGCTGGATTAGCAAGATGGTGAACGCCATACGCTCGAGCGACGCTAACCATATGGTAACGACGGGCTTCCACCAGCTTTCTATGCCACACGATTCGAAGGATAGATATACGCTGCCGGGATTTAACGGTAAAAGGTTGACGAAGTTTTTGGATTACGCCGCCATGCATTGGTACCCATATTCTGCCCATGAGCATGTTCGCCCCCATCTTCATGACGATCCCGTTCGGAAAAACATCCATCTCATTCGATCATCGCTGCGCAACGGATATGCTGGCAAGCCGATGGTAATCGAGGAATTCGGATGGTATGGCGGCGGTGAAGTCGTCTCCTGGAATGAAGCGCTGCCTTACGTTGAAGAGGAAGTGCAAACCAAGTATTTGCAAATGGTTGTCGAAGGAACAAGGGATCTGGCCGACGGCTGGATGTCTTGGGCTTATGCTGATACGCCTTCCTCCTTGGACGTGACCAAGAAGAGCGGTCTAGTGAACGAAGAAGGTGAGATCAAGGTATGGGGGCAAGCATTCAAGGAGCTCTCTATGAAAATTGTCCCTAATAAGCTTAACTTGGAGGTTCGAGCATGTACGAGCGAATAAATCTACATCACAATTGGAGAGTAACGGGGATAGGCCCAACTGGCAATGAGATCGGGCCATTCGAAGCGACAGTTCCCGGTCATGTGCATATCGATCTTCTTCAACAAGGCTTGATACCCGATCCGATGTGGAGAGATCAAGCCCTTCATACGCAATGGATCGAAACGTACAGCTGGATTTATGAGACGGAATTCCACTGGCCGAAAACCGCCGAGCGGGATGCGGCCGTCCTGCGCTTCGAAGGGCTGGATACGATCGCATCCATCGAGGTAAACGGCGAGGTGGTCGGCACAGCAGACAACATGTTTATTTCCTATTCGTTTCCGATAGGCCAGACACTTGTAGCCGGAACCAACCGGGTTCGCGTGCATTTCACTTCGGTATCCACTTACTTGGAGGATAAGGAGGTGAACAAGTACATATCGCTATTTTCCCAAGACCGCGTGTTCTTGCGCAAAATGCAGTGCACCTTCGGATGGGATTGGGTGCACAGGCTGGTGAGCTATGGAATATGGAGACCGGTCTATGTCGAATGTAAGTCAGAAGGCGAAATAGGAAGTACGTTCGTGCGAACGCTAGGCTTGGATGGGGATACGGCGACGCTGTCGTGGGGAGCGGAAGCGCTGAGCAATACGAGAAATGGTGCTCTTCATATTGAATTGTTGGATGATGATGGAGAAATCGTATGGGAGCAGACCGAGTCGATACATGACGAAGGTAGAGTTAGCTTCGAAGGTCAGTTTACGGTCGAAGAGCCCCATCTATGGTGGCCCGTCGGTTACGGAGTCCCGAATATGTATCATTTCCGGGTTCGACTCCTGTCTGAGCACGGAAGAACGGTCGATGAAAAAAACGAGGAAATCGGAATTCGCACCTTTGAAGTCGAACGAATACCTGATGACCAGGGAGAATCTTTCACGATCCTCGTGAACGGCATGCGGGTGTTCGCCAAAGGCGGTAACTGGGTGCCCGCTGATCCGTTTCCTTCGAGAGTCACGAAGGAGCGTTACGAGCATCTGCTGCAAGTTCTCGTCGACGGGAATATGAACATGCTTCGCGTGTGGGGCGGGGGGACTTATGAGCTTCCTGAATTCTGGAGCGCATGCAACAGACTGGGCATCATGGTATCTGTCGACTTCATGATGGCCTGCGCGCAATACCCCGAGCATGAAAGCTGGTTCGAGAATGCGATGCGCATCGAAGTCGAACATGCAATCAAGGAACTCCGGAATCATCCGTCTCTCGTATTATGGAGCGGGGACAATGAACTGGCAATGAACAGCAATCCCGAAGAAGACTATTGGGGGAAACATATTTGCGCGCAGGTGACGGCGCCTTTATGTGCGCATTTGGATCCAACACGACCTTTCTTCCCGACCTCCCCCTATCTGGGTAGACCATTTAACAGTCAGGATGAAGGAGATTGCCACTATTCGTCCTGGTACGACATGGAATTCATCTTGGGCGACCAGTTGGATTATCGCGAGCGAATTAGGCAAGGAAGAGGTCGGTTCCTGAGCGAATGCGTATCCTTCGGCGCGCCGCCGATGTCTTCGTTGCTGAAGATGATGACGATAGAGGACATCGCCGATGAAAACGCGGCGATGTGGGAGTTCCATACCAAGGATAATCCTTATAACGGACAAGATGAACTTACGCATCATCGGATGTTGGAAAAAACAGCTGACGCTTTGTTCGGATCTAGCCGAAATCCCTTCATGCGAACGAAAAAACTGGAATACGTGCAGTATGAATTCTCGCGGCTGCAGGCCGAGCATTATCGCCGGCGCAAATATGCGAGTAGCGGCATTCTGTTCTGGATGTACAATGACTGTTGGCCGGCAAGCGGACATGCGATGATCGATTATCACGGACTTCCTAAAGCCGGATATTACGGTGCTAAGAAAGCGTTCACGCCCGTAATGATCTCATTCGAAAATCATGGAGGCGAATTGGCAGTCTGGATAGTCAACGATACGTTGGAGGATCGAGAAGGACAAATCACGATAAAGTCCATGACGACGGACGGGCAGGAGGTTTCTGAGTCCCATCTGTGCGCATCCGTGCCTGCCAACTCTTCCGTTATGGTCAGCAAAATGGACAAAGGCGATCTAGGGCTGCTGTACAGTCCAAGCAACACGGTCGTTCAAGGGGTTTGGCGCGAGGGGGAAACGGTGGAACGGGTAACCTACTTCGATGTCTTGCCTGTGGATCTTAAACTACCGCAGTCCGAATTAATGGTTCATTGGGTAGCCGACGATCCATACAGCGGGGTCATTGAGATTAGTAGTGCGGTTTACGCGCGAGTGGTCTCTATTGATGAAGAACTAATCCTCGAAGACAATTATTTCGATTTGATGCCGGGAGAAACGCGGAGCGTGAACTACAGGACCATAAGCGGCAAGTTCGAAAAGAATCCGCGAGTCACATGCTGGAACGGGTCTGAAAATCTCTTGGAAAGCGAATCTGATTCCATTATGGAGGTTAGCATTGATGAAAAACACCAACCGTAAACGAATGATTCTGTTCCTAAACGCGGCTTTACTTCTGGCAATGATGGTTCATATTACAGGGAATCCGAAGACGGTTTTCGCGTCGGGAAGTTTATCCGAATATCTTCAGGTGGCGAGTGATACCGTCGTAACCGGAACTTCGACGCTGCTTACCAAAACGATAACCTTTCCAAGCGCAACCAAAGTCCTGATCCAGTCGGACGGCAGGTATTATCCTAGCGGCGGAGCGGCAATCGGCATCGTTCGCCTTAAGGTTGACGGTTCAATTACGGGAAGCGAAGCCGTTATCGATTGGAGCGTGAGCACGAATAGGCAGCAGCATTCTTATAATGTTATTGCGGCAACAGAGGTTTCAGCAGGTACGCACACATTTACATTGGAAGCCAGCACGTTAAACGGGGTAAGCTTCACGGTAGGATCGACATCTAATCTGTCGATCATCACTTCGCCGGCAACCAACGTCATCTCTACCTCGTTGGCCGCCGATAGCTCTGTGTTTGATTTCACGACCGGAACCAGTTATATACCCGGTACGACCGTACTTCCACATACGTCATTGATGAGCTGCAACGTTACGAATGTTTCCGGTCCAGTCATCGCGCTTGGTTCTGCACGGGCTTATGCTTCTGGCGCTTCTGGCGACGCCATGCTGGGTCTTTACCGGAATGGCACTGCTTTGGCTAATAACGAAGGTATGTGGACCGTGAACGATTTGTTTTCCGGCGCAGAAAACCAAGCCCCCTTTTATACCCATGCTTTCATGAACATCACAGGCACGCACACCATCTCGCTGGATGCAACGGAGTTTCCTTGGAGCGGTGGACAAGGGGAGGATTTGGTCAAGTATAAGGTAGGCTCCGGCAGCACGCTTGTGTGCCTGAACGGAGGGATGACGGTAGCCGGCTCAGCGCCTCTCAGCACAAGCACGAATAACGTCTATGATTATTTGAATATTGGAACGGGGACCAACTTCGAGCTTTCCAGCTCGACGGTTAATATTCCGAGCGACCATAACGGAATCGTCATGTTCATGGCCAAGACAAGAATCCAATGCGATGCCTCCGACTTGGGAGGCACGGTGAAATTGTGGATCAATATAGACGGAGTTGACAGAGGGTCCATCGGTCTGCAACAGATTACTTCACCGAATGGCGATAGCCAACGGACCTTAACGGCAAGCTATTTGTCGGCGGGAACAGAAGCGCTTAGCCCTGGCAATCATACCGTCAAAGTTTATGCGAGAGCCGATGGTTCCTTCCTTCATCCCAGTGTTGTGAAAGATTTGCATTTTTTATGGTTTGATTAATTTTTGAATAAAGAAACGCATCATCATCATGATGGAGACCTTTCTGTATAGAAGGGTCCTCTTTCGTTTGCAGGGACTTATTATATAATGAATGGAGCGTCCATCGTGATGCCGACATGGTAGTATCATAACAAAGGGGGAGAAGAAATGTTGCGTACAGGCATGCTGTCGATTACGTTTCGTCAGTTGCAGCCGGAGGAGATCATCGGGCTGACCGTTCAAGCTGGACTCGAGGCCATCGAATGGGGAGGAGATATCCATGTGCCTCATGGGGATGTGTCTGCCGCTAAGCGAGTCAAACAGTTGATGGATGAAGCCGGACTCGTCGTAGCCTCCTACGGTTCTTATTACAAGGCAGGGGTCAATGATCCGGATGGGCCGGCTTTTGAGGAGGTGCTCTCTAGCGCGGTAGCCTTGGGCGCTCCGGCCATCCGCATCTGGGCGGGGGACAAGGGGAGCATGGAGAGCAGTCCGGAATGGCGCGATCAGGTAACCTCGGATCTCATCCGCGTGGCCAATCAAGCGGAGCAGCACAACATCCGCATTCATTTGGAGTTCCATGGTCACACCTTGACAGATACGCTTGACTCTACGATTGAATTGCTAGAGGCGGCGAGCCATGCTAATGTCCGCACCAATTGGCAGCCGCTCCCGCACCTCTCGTACGAGCAACAGCTTGAATCTCTGGACGGCGTGCTGCCGTTTTTGGCAGATGTGCATGTGTATTATTGGCAGGGCGTGGTACGCTTTCCGCTCTCTGACGGCTCGGTGTCATGGGCAGCGTTCCTCGACCGTATTCGTTCATCGGCGGTTAGCGATTGCTTTGCTATGCTTGAGTTTGTCCGCGACGACGATCCTGGGCAGTTCTTGGAGGACGCTCGTGTGCTGCGTCGATTGCTGGAATCGTAGGGAAGCGACTCTGGACGTCGTATAACAGAGAGGGGGACGCAGCATGAGCGCGAAGAGGATTCTATATGTGGAGGACAACCCGGACATCGGCGGCTGGGTGAAGGAGGAGCTGGAGCAGCGAGGGTATGAGGTTCAGTGGCTATTGAACGGGGATGATATCGAAGCGGTCGTGCAAGCGGAAGGCTGCGATCTGGTCATCCTCGATATTATGCTGCCGGGGCTGGACGGCTTCACGATCGGCCAGCGGTTAAAGACAGCGATGCCAACGCTCCCGACGCTGCTCCTGACCGCGCGCACCGCCATCCACGACAAGCTGCAAGGCTTGAAGTTCGCGGACGATTATGTGACCAAGCCGTTCCATGCGGAGGAGCTGGTCGCGAGGATCGAAGTGCTGCTGAGGCGCAATGGCGCAAGACAGCCGGAGATGATCAAGCTCGGTCGGCACATTCTCGTCGATCTGGACGGACGTACGGTGATGAACGCAGATACCCGGGAGGAGATTGCCTTGACGGGGAAGGAGCTTCAGATCCTCGAATGCTTCCTGCGGCACCCGAACCAGATCCTCACACAAGAGCAGATATGGGAGCAAGTGTGGGGGGAACGCTACATCGCGGGCGACAAAGCGCTGTCCGTCCATATCCGCCATCTTCGCGAGAAGCTCGAACGGGACCCGAACCAGCCGGAGTTGATCCAGACCCTGCGTGGGCTTGGATATCGCGTGAAGGTATGAGGAGCGCGTCCTTCTTTCGTCGGTATCTGATCCTTCATTTCCTGAGTCTTGTGCTGCTGCCTGTGATGATGCTTCTGTTGATATTGGGCGTGACCCCGTCCTCAGACCCGTTCGATACGGAGACAGCGAACAGGTTTGGCAGTCTATCGGTTCTGATTGGACTCGTGATGGCGGTTTTTATTTTGCTGTCGGGCGTGTTTTTTTATCGTCTGCGCGGGCAGTTGATCCGGCTGCAGCAGGCGATGCGCCTCCCGGAGGATGGCTCCTGGATACCGGAGCCGGTCCCCGAGCGCGCTGCAGGGATGCATGAGGTGGACCAGCTCGCGGCTTCCTTTAATCGGATGATCCGTCAGCTCCACGACAGTCGCTTGCGAGAGCAAGAGGAAGAGGAGTTAAGGAAACGATGGATCGCCAACCTGTCGCATGACCTGCGGACGCCGTTGACGGCTCTGCGAGGCCATGCCTCCCGATTGCGCAAGGAGCCGCTTGGCCCGGAGGGTGAGGCATCGCTCGCGGCAGCCGACCGCACGATTACCCAGATCGACGAGCTGATGGAGGAGCTGTTATCCTACACCTTGCTCACCTCGGGCAAGTACCCGTATGAGCCCACATCGACGGATGTGCCGAGCCTGGTCAGAGCATCGCTGGCTTCGTGGTATCCGGTCTTCGAGGATGCAGGCTTCGAGATCGACATCGAGATCCCAGACGACCGGACACTTGCCTGGGATATCGATCCGGGTTGGATGATGCGCGTGCTGGACAATCTGTTCCAAAATGTACTTCGCCATGCCGGAGAGGGGCGATATATCGGGATTGCAGTGGACGCCGATCAGGAGCGGATACGGATCAAGGATCGCGGACCCGGGATGGACCGTCTATCCGCCAACCGTGGAGCTGGGATCGGGCTGGAAATCGCGAAGCTCATGTTAGCCGAGATGAAGCTGCGTATCCAATGGGATGACCAGCCGGGCGGGACCACGCTATGGATAGAGAAAGCCCCAAATTAGACGAAACTTAGACAAACCCTTCCTTGATATTAGGCTTGGCTTGATATCGTGAGCAGTATAACAACGATAGGAAGGTGTTATACATGCTCACGATCAACCAACTGACCAAGCGTCGCGGCTCCGTCGACATTTTGAAGGGGCTCAGCTTTGAAGTGAAGCCCGGGCGCGTGACGGGGTTCCTCGGTCCCAACGGAGCCGGCAAAAGCTCCACTCTGCGCATCTTGTTGGGGCTGGACTACGCCACATCGGGAACAGCGCTGATCCAGGGGAAGCCTTATGCCAAGCTCCCGCGCCCGTTAACGACGGTTGGCGCTGTGTTTGAAGGCTCGGGCGCCCATCGGCTGCGTACCGGGCGGGCGCATTTGCACTGGATTGTGAAGGCTGCCGGAATTCCCCGTACCCGAGTGGATGAAGTGCTGGAGATGGTGGGGCTTACGCATGCCGCATCCAAAAAAGTTGGCCAATATTCGCTAGGGATGGCGCGGCGACTAGGCTTGGCCGCTGCCTTGCTCGGCGATCCGGACATTCTCATCCTCGATGAGCCTACGAACGGGCTCGACCCGGAAGGCATCCGTTGGTTGAGGCTGTTCCTGCGCGAGCGGGCGGCGTCGGGGCGGACCGTGCTGCTGTCGAGCCACTTGATGGGCGAAACGGCCGAGACGGTAGACGACATCGTCATTATTCATCAGGGGCGCATCGTGTCCAGCGGCACGCTGGCCGAGATTGTGGGGCCGCACCGTTCCCTGGAGGATGCGTTCTTCGCTGCGACGGCCCAGAGCAGGGGGGACCAAGGATGAGGAGAGCCATCTCGGCAGAGGCTTCCAAGCTGATGTCCTTGCCCGCGACTTGGTTAGCTGTTGCGTTAGCGTTGCTGCTCGCTCCTGCCATCGCCGCGTTGCGTGCGCTTCAGGAGCTGTCCGAGATCACCAAGGGCGTTCAAACTGCGGTGCAATTTGCGATCGGATTCGAAGAGCTGGGCTTTGGTGTCACAGGCGTTATTATTCTTGGAGTCATTGCCATTAGCAGCGAGTATTCCACGGAGGGCGAAGAGTCCGGGAATGGGCGTCAGATGGTAACCAGCTTGCTCGCTGCGCCATCCCGACTGCGGTTTTTCGTATCCAAAGCGTCCGTCGTTGCGTCCGCCAGCGCGATTTTGGCGATTCTGACCATTCCGGTGACGATGGGCATCCTCCGACTGATCCTTGGAGAATTTTCGCCCGTAATCGGAATTGCAGACTTGCCCCGACTGATCGGGGTCGTCTTATACTGGACGCTCACTTCGCTTCTGGCATTAGGCATTACGTTCCTGACCCGGCATGCCGCTTTACCGCTGGCCTTTTTAATTTTGAACACCTCCGTCATGACGGTGTCTTATCTGCTGACGCGTATTACCCGATGGGCGAACTATTTGCCGGATATGGCGGGGATTCGCATGTTTCATGAGATCGATGACGCGGGCAGTCCTCTTACCCCGCTAGGAGGCGGCATCGTCATGGCGGTTTGGGTGCTTGCGATATTGAGCGTCGCAGCCTTTACGTTTTGTCGGAGGGATGTATGAGCGCGCCCGAGGCTCGGTCGTTCGGTCGGGAGCTGCGCCTGGCGATCGCGGCTGAGCTGTCCAAGCTATGCTCGTTGCCGACGACAGGGATGGTGCTGGGCAGCACCTTTATCGTCAATCTGCTGCTGGCGCTTGCCTTCTCCAATGCGGCGTTGCAGGGCATCGTGTCGATTGACAGCGCCTTGGATATCGGGCTGGCTTCTGTCAGCTACGCGCAAGCGGGATTTATGGTCTTTGGCATACTGACCGCTTGCTCCGAGTATGGCGGCGGCCAGATTCACACGACCTTGATGGCGATGCCGAGGCGAGGGACTCAGCTTGCAGCAGCACTACTCGTGCTGACCCTTGCGCTCATCCCGGCCGCGATTGTGGTGTCGGTGTCCGGTTTACTGGTAACGCAAATGTATTACGGCGATACAGTGTCACCCATTGCCTGGGACGAGCTTGCGACCTCCCTGGCGGGCGTGACGGCATACCTGACATTGACCACGCTCCTAAGCGCAGCGATCGGGATGGTGCTGCGTCGCATGCTGCCAGCCGTTGCCCTCGTGCTTGGTTACTACTTCGTAGCGGGGCCGCTGATTCGGGATGCTGTCCCCTGGGCCCGGTATCTCCCGGATACGGCCGGCGTCGTCCTGTGGCTGCCGCCGGCCGACGATGCGCTCCAGCCGATGGTAGGCGGCATGCTGCTCGCCGCGTGGACGCTGTGTGCCATTGGCATCGCTGCATTTGTTTATCGTCGGAGAGACATGTGACCGTCATGCGGTCCTGTCCGCGATACTTTCCCCAGCAGGACCGCGATCATCGCGACGATCGCGCCTGAGATCGCCAAGGAGCCTATCGCCAGCAGACTGCCGTCCTCTTCATTGAACCAGACGAGCAGACCGAGATTGATCAGCGCGTGGAACAACGCGGACAGGAGCAGTCGCCCGCCTCTGGCCTCCCGCAGCAGCTCGCCGAGTATGACCGAGAGGGCGACGGCTAGCAGAACAAAGAGCAACGCATACGCCAGCCCTTCGGCAAACACGCCGATATGCCAGACGCCCCACAGGATGCCTACAAGGATGGAAGAGGGCAACACGCCAAGCCGACGCTGAAGCGTCGGCTGCAGGAAGCACCGCCACCCTACCTCCTCGCCTGCCGCCCCGATGAACTGAGCCATCGCGATAAGCCAGAACGGGTAAGGCAGGGAGGAGGGCGACGTATAGGCCGCCGGGCGACCGGTCATTGAGTACCAGAGCCAGGCGGCAAGGAAAATGCTCGCGCCAAGCGCAATCGCTACGATAAGCAGCCACGGTTGCTGAGGGCGGAGGCGAAGATCCAGCGTAAGGGCGGGCATGCTCATGCGGGAGCGAAGCAGCAAGATCGTCAGCACGCCTAGGGCGGGCGCGAATTGCGTCAATTGCAGCACGGCTGTGGGGAGGCCCAGCGCGGGCTGAATGCTGCCCAACAGCAGCGCTCCGATAGAGGTGACCATATAATAGATGAGAATGACCAGCCATAGATCGAGTTTGGGTTTTTGGAGAGATTGCATCGTATAACATCCTTTCCTACCGTGAATGGGTAAGTAAAGGATACAAAAGTTCCGGTCTAGTCGTAACGGTCCGCAGACTGAGATAGGCGTACATCCGCAGACTAACCCGGCTCCTCATATCGCCTCCCTCCGCGCTGCTGTACGATAGGCGAGGATTGCGCAACCGACTGCGATCAGCAGCGTATGCAGGAGGAACCACGCCGGAGGCAGCGAGAGCGTCAGATCGCCGATATGGACGAAGCGGGGGCGGCTGAACACATTCTCGACGCGCAGCACCTCGATCATCGTCAGGCTTTTCAGCGCCCACGGGAGAGAGAAGTCCGAATGATTATGGATCAGGACGGATACCGCAAATACCATGCCGCCGATAAACATGACGGTCAGTGGCGAACGGTAACATGCGGACAGCCAGACGATCAACAGCATAAATGCCATGCAGCCGAGCCAGTTGGTCGCGAGCTGGATGAGCGTATATTGCCAGATCGGCAGCGCCCATGGCGCGTCGGCATAGTCGGGGAGCGTCTGAATCGGCAGCGTCCATCCGGCTGCTCCGGCAGCGCTCAGATGTACGGCCAGCCCGAGCAGCCAGCAGCCAAGCACGACGCCCGTCGTGTACAGCGCCGCTGCCAGCAGCTTGGCCGCGACCGCCCGACTGCGGCCCCAGCGGGTGCTGTGCAGCAGCGGCAGCATGCCCCATCTCCGCTCGCCATTACATACACTCGGCAATACGAGCAACATCAGCAGCACCTCGTATACGGCGCCGGAGGCGTAAGGGAAGCGAGCGATATCTTCCCAGGCTGATACAGGCGGCCCGTAATCCAACACCGTCGCCTGGGCGATGGCTGCTGCCGCAATACCCAGGCAGGCGACAGGCAGCCAGCGATGACAGACCAGCTTGTACACCTCCATGCGCAGCAAGGCCAGCATATCCAGCATAGCTACATCACCTGCTTGCGCCGGAGCGTCAGCAGCACGGCTGCAGCCGGCAATAGCAAGCTCAGCGCGAGATAGCCGTACATCATGGCGTTATAGTTGAACGATGAGCCCCATTCGAAGCTGGGCCTATCGAGATACGTCGCCTGGATCAACCCGATATGCTGGAACAATCCTAGCAGGAACAGTACAAGCGGCGAGTCTGCGATCCCGCTCATGATCAGCATGAATGGCAGCAGGAAGATCACCCCCGCCACCAGCGCCGGTACGAGGAGATGTCGGCTCCAGGCGGAGAGCAGCATCGTCAGCCAGCCGAGCGCGATACAGCCCAGGGCGGAGAGCAGCATCTGCAGGCTGTAGTAGGCCAACACGCTTCCTCCGAAGCTTGTGCCGCTTGCCATCCGCCTATAGTCGGCGAAATGCACATCCCATCCGTCCAAGCCGTAATGAAGGCCATAAAGCGTCAGCGGCAGCAGCATCAGCGCGGCTAGCGCTGAGACGCAGTAGATCGCGCCAGCTGCCAGCTTGGCCCAGGTCGCTCGCCCGCGGCCATGCCGGCTGCTGTAGAGCAACTGATCGGCGCCGCTGGACGCTTCACTGCTGAAGCTGCCCGCCAGCCCGAGGATGACGAGCGCCCCTGCGAACAGGTAGCCGACCTCCTGGATGTAGAGGACGATCCGATGCCACGCCTCCTGATTTACGATGACGATAGGCTTGCCGTTAGTGCTGTAGACCTGTGGGCTGTCGAAATCCGACTCAGGAATAGTGAAAAGCTGGCTATGCGGTAGGGTGTCTTGGAAGGGTTGTTTCAATTGAGGCTCCCGTTCAGACAAAGCCATGGTCTGCTCTTGATGTCTGACTGCATTCAGAATCTCCATCGACACCTTCAGCTCGGCGCGGTAGCGGAGATCACGAAGCAGCGCGTCCGCACGCCCTGCGGCGCGCTCCTCTTCGTAAGCATCATTGAAATCTAACGCCCACTGCAGCTTGGCCTCTGTCAGCGGGCCGCCATAGGTGGCGAATGCCGTACGGTCCTCGGCACGCTCGGCTGCGGAGGGCAGACTGCTGTAGAATTGGAAGATATATAAGAGCGCGAACACGACAGCGGCAATGTAGACGACCCTTTGGGCATAGAGCTTGAACAGCTCGATCCGGATCAGACCGATCATGAGCCACCCTCCTCAGGCAGATCGCCGAAATAATATAAGTAGATATCCTCCAGACGAGGCTCCGCAGGCATGGCGTTGCCCGCCGGCCGCGCCTCGGCGATGACGCGCGCCCGGACGTCGCTGCCTCGCCGCTGGACATTGCCTACCAGATGTGCCCGCTCCAGCTCGCCCAGTCGCTCGGCCGGCGTCTCTACCTCCCACACCTTGCCCGTCAACTCGCTCAGGATGCGCTCGGGCGTATCCTGACGCGCCAGGCGGCCTTCCTTGAGCAGCAGCACCTCTTTGGCGATGTATTCGATATCCGTGATGATATGCGTCGACAGGAGTACGATCCGCTCGCCGGAGATATCGGAGAGCAAGTTGCGCAGCCGAATGCGCTCCTTGGGATCCAGTCCGGCCGTCGGCTCGTCGAGGATGAGCAGCTGAGGGTCGTTAAGCAGCGCTTGGGCGATCCCGAGTCGGCGCTTCATGCCGCCAGAGTAGTGGCCGATCTTGCGGCTGCGCTGGTCCTCCAGATGGACGAGCCGCAGCAGCGCAGTGATCCGTCCCTCTGCTTGTGCCCCCGACATTCCCTTCAGATAGGCCATATACCGCATGAAGCGCTCTCCCGTAAAGTAGCTGTAGAATCCAAGCTCCTGCGGCAAGTAACCCAGCAAATCTCTATAGCGTTCACCCAGCGTCGCCGTCGGGGTGCCGTTGGCGGCGACCTGTCCGCTGCTCGGCCGCAGCACGTCGGCGAGGATGCGCATCAGCGTCGTCTTGCCCGCGCCGTTGGGACCGATCAGGCCGTAGATGCCCGGCGTCAGCTCGCAATCGATCGCTTCCAGCGCCTGCCGCCGCTTGAAGCGGCGACTCACTTGCTCAATGGTCAGTCTCAAGCCAATCCGCTCCTCTCTCTGTCGATAACCTCTGTGCCACTCGCCAGCCTTGCCACAAGGCCGCGCATCCGCCGAGCGCAGCCGTCATCATCCCGAGCCCTCCGGTCAGCCGTCCGATCCAGTGGCCCAGCTCAGGGGATAACAGCAGCAGTAGACAGCACATCCCCCATACCGCCAGTGTCAGCAGGACGGCCTGGCTGCCGCGCATCCGCATGATGACCGCCAGAGCGATCGCTGTCGTCAAGGTGAAGGGCGTCAGCCAGACCAGCGTCAGCTCGCCGAGCTGTGCGCCTGCGCCTGTACCGGACAACCATAATGAAGCGGCGCTGTTGAGGGCTGCCGTATAGACGCCGACGATGCTCAGCTTGGCGAGCATGACGCTCGCTCCGTTGTAGCGGCACGACATCTCCAGCTCCAGCATGCCGACATCGCGGCTGCGCAGCGATTCGCCCAGCCCGAGCAGCATCGGCACCGGCGCGAGCGCGAACAACGCAAGCTCCGGCGTCTGCTGCAGCTGCAGCAGCGACAGCAGCCCGACCGCATAGAGCAGCAGGCTGGCGAGCCAGAACGACCGGCTCATAAAAGGCAGCTCCCCGGCGACGAGTCGGAGCAGACGCAGCATTCGTTGTGGCCAGCTCTCAGCGGGCGTTGCGCGCAGACGCAGCTCCAGGCTCGCCGCTGCGATGGTCCGTTCGATCTCGTCCGCAGGGGCTTGCGGCGTCTGCCAGCTATCCAGGAGCCGCTCCAGCCGGTCAAGCTCGGCCTCGGGTACATCCCCCAGATCATCGTTGATTGCTTTTCGATTCATCGGATTCCCTCCTCTTCCACTGTCTGCGCAGCTTGTCCAGCCCTTGTTTGAGGCGCGACTTGACGGTCGACTCGCCGACAGCCGTCACCTCGGCGATCTCCTTGATCTTCAGATCATGATAGTAGCGTAGGATCATCGTCTCCCGCTGATAGTCGGGCAACGTCGCGAGCCACGCCTCCAGCTCCTCGCGTTCCTCCTGCCGCTGTCCGAGCGGCACGATCTCCGCCTGCGGCGATTCGAGCCGCTCTTCCTGGAGGTCCGTACTGTTGCGCTGCGACTTGTACGCGCGGCTGCGGTAGTAGTCCCGGCATGTATTGAGTGCGATCCGCAGCAGCCAAGGCTTCAGGCTCTCTGGCTTAACTTGCGTGCCTGCGGCGCGCACCAGCTTGACGAAGGTCTCCTGCGTCAGATCGCAAGCGGTATGATAATCGCCGGTGCATCGATACAGATAAGCGAATACCAACTGATAATGCCGGCGGATCAGCGTATCCAGCGCTTGTTTGTCGCCGCGTTGCAGCAGCGCGGCCAGTTCATCGTCGGTTTGCAACTCATTCACCTCTTTTTCACCCTATAGACGATCCTACCGCCTCCAATAGATTTAAGCCATCCTTAAAAAAAGCTAACCTTATATCTCCAGAAACTCGGAAAAACGGCCTAATCTCCAGCTTCTTACGAAAAGAATTAAGCTTTCTTAAGGTTTTGCTAAGTCAAAACAAAAATCTTACCCTCGGAATCCCGGTATGATAAATGTAACAAGCCGGACAGGCGAATACAGAAAGGTGGCAGGGACGATGAAGAAAAATACAAGCGTGGCCTATCGCAGCATCAAGCAGCTCGTATTCCCGTCGCTTCCGACACGCAAGCGGGCAAAGAAAAAAGGGAAGACGTTCGTCACGCCTGGAGGAGCAGGCATGGATTGGCGTCTGCGGCTCGTCAATCGCTGGCATCCGATCCCTGCCGACTACAAGATGGAGTTGGTACGGCTCGCTGGCGGTCAATCGGTCGACGCACGGATCGCACCGGCGCTGCAACAGATGCTGCGCGCGGCCGAGGAAGCGGGACTGTACACGATCATCCGCTCGGGGTATCGGTCGAGAGAGGAACAGACGCAGATCATGGCGGAGAAGATCGCGGCTTACCGCGAGGAGGGACATGAGCCCGAGGAGGCTCGCCAGCTGGCCGAGGCTTGGGTAGCTTTGCCGGATCATAGCGAGCATCAGCTCGGCATCGCGGTCGACATCAACGCCGACAAGACGCGTTCGGACAATCGCGAGGTATATGCGTGGTTAGCGGTCAATTGCGACCGGTTTGGCTTTATCCTGCGCTACCCGCGCGACAAGACAGAGCTGACGGGCACACGGTTCGAGCCATGGCATTTCCGATATGTAGGGCAGCCGGCAGCGGAGGAGATCACACGGCTTGGCCTCTGTCTGGAAGAGTATGTCGAAGAGGAGAGGGGCGCATCCATCCCCTCTCCTTGAGTCATTCGCAATTTCTCCCAGAACAACTCGTCACTACTCCTCGTCTATGCATCGAACTCCAGACGGATGACCAATACCTCGCCGGGATAATCGTCCACGGGGATCTGCTGCACCTGCAGGTACGGCTTCTCTTGCCAATACCACGGCAGCAGCTCGACCCGCACCGGCAGCTCGCGTCCGTCATTGAGCAGCACCGCGCGCGCAGGCAGTCGGTCCAGCGGCTTCAACGTGACGCTTGTTGTCTGCAGGTCATGAGGCGCATGCACATATATAGCATTGCCCTTACGCGTCAGCAGCACCTGATCGCGGTCATCGGACTTTAGATAGGTTGCGGGATAGGCGCCGTCGAACGCTTCGCGCACCTTGCTGTACCAGTCGCCGATCCGCCGCAGCGTCTCGACATTCGCTTCGTCGATCGTCCCGTCGGCCCGGGGGCCGACATTGAGCAGATAGTTGCCGCCCATCGCCAGGATCTGATCGATGCTCTGCATGAGGAACTTACGGCTATAGTAGTCCTCGTCCGCGCGGAAGCCCCAACTCTCGCGTCCGAGCGACTGACACGCTTCGGTCGGCGTTGTGAAGGCAGCGCCTCCCGGCAGCTCGCGCTCGGGCGTGCTGTAGTCTCCGGCGTCAGGGCCGCGATTGTTGATGAGCAGTCCAGGCTGCAGCGAGCGCGCGTAGGCATTCAGTTCGTCATTATAATACTCCGCGACATTGACATCCCAGAATAGCTGATAGATCGGTCCATACCCCGTCAGCAGCTCGCCGATCTGCGCCTTGACGAAGGCGTAGTAGCGATCCAGATCCGGCTCGTCGGTCGCGCGCGGCGCGAACAGCTCGTGATGACGGCCTTGATTGGGATAGTTCGGATGATGCCAGTCCGGGCAGGAGTAATAGAAGCT
>Ga0160464_100416_pt1 | contig 32930 bp, 26 predicted proteins | sample HID1971I_E11MG_FD_108275 | JGI IMG/M metagenome (GOLD analysis project Ga0160464, IMG submission 108275) | Enriched millipede-associated microbial communities from UW Madison campus, WI, USA - HID1971I_E11 MG | ecosystem: Host-associated > Arthropoda: Insects > Digestive system > Unclassified ... | reverse complement strand
GGCAGTCACTTTCTTTGCTGCTGCAAAGAAAGTAACCAAAGAAACAGCTATCCCCAGCCTAAGCACTTCACACCGGCCGCGGCACAGGCGATTGGCTGAATGGCCCGGCAGTAGCGAGTGCCCCCACAAAACTCGCCGGGCTTGGACCGCGCACGGTCTGCCGCACCAAATGTTTAAGCGCGCTGGTTCAGCGCCAAATAGCTCCGGCCCGCTTCGCGGCCGATGGGTCAATCGGGTCGGCGCAGACCTTCTTGCTAAAGCCGCCATCTCATGCACAGCACATGCGCTCTGTTGGTTTCCCTTGCATCCCCGGCGGCAGCGCGTAGCGCTGTGCCGAAACTATCTGGTGCTGAACCAGCGCCCTAAAACAACTAGCTTGTCAGACCGTGCGCGATCCAAGCCCGATAGGGCCTATGAGGGCGACACTTAGGCGAGTGCCATTGGCGGCTGGCAAGCATGGCTAACGTGCGTGTGACCGCGGGCTTAAGCGAGCTGCTTTCTTTGGTTACTTTCTTTGCAGCAGCAAAGAAAGTGACCCCCGCCCCGGGGAGGGGCAGTGCTAATAGACCACCACGAAAACAGGATTCCACGACAAAACCCCCCCCTAAAACCCCCGAGCTTTGACCGCCCGCTCATACCCCTCCCGAGCAACGACGACCGCAGCGCGATCAGAAACCTCGGGCACGGCGACTTCCCACCACCAGCCCCCTTCCTCGGTAGGCCGAGCCGGATCGGTATCGATAGAAATGAGATAACTTCGATCCGCCGCCCGCGCGCGCTTCATCGCCGCTTGCAGTTCATCGATACCAGCCACCTGCTCCGACAATGCCCCAAGCGCCCGCGCATGCATCGCAAAATCGATCTCCGGCGCCCCGAGCGCGCCTTGCTTGCAATCATCGATAAGATTGTTGAACGGCGCCCCCCCGCAAGCCTGCTGCAATCGATTGATGCAACCGAACCCGCGATTGTCGAGCAGCACCACAATCAACTTCGCGCCGAGCATCACGGAACTGGCGAGTTCGCTATTCATCATCAGATAGCTGCCGTCGCCGACGATCACGATCACCTCGCGCTCCGGCCGCGCGAGCTTCACGCCCAGGCCGCCCGCTATTTCATAGCCCATGCACGAATAACCGTATTCGACGTGATAGCCGCCCGGCTTACCGGTGCGCCAGAGCTTCTGCAAATCCGCAGGCAAAGTGCCGGCCGCACACACGACGATGTCGTTCGCAGGCGATTCATCGTCCGAGCGCTGCACCGCGCCGATGACATCGGCTTCACGCGGCAACGAGCCATCCGCGACAGGCATGTTCGTCACATGCGCGACGGTCTCGCGCCATTCGTTCGCGAGCCGGTGCGCGCGCGTCGTCCATTGCGGCGATGCGCGCCAGTCGCCCAGCGCGGCCGACAGCGCATCGAGCGCGACGCGCGCATCCGCCTGCACGGCGACAGCGTTTTGCTTCAGCGCATCGAACGGATTCGCATTGATCGCGACGAGCCGCGCTTGCGTAAAGAGCGTGTTCGATCCGGTCGTGAAGTCCTGCAGGCGCGTGCCGACGGCGAGCACGCAATCGCTCGCATGCGCGAGTTCGTTCGCCGCCGACCCACCCGTCACGCCGATGCCGCCCGCATTCAACGCATCGTCCCAAGCGAGCGCGCCTTTGCCCGCCTGCGTTTCCGCGACCGGAACGCCGTGCTTGTGCGCGAACGCGCGCAAGGCATCGGTCGCGAGTCCGTAGAGCACGCCGCCGCCCGATACGATCATCGGTTCACGTGCTTCACGCAACATCGCGGCGGCACGTTCGATCTCGCGCGGAATTGGCGCGGGCGCATGAAACTCGACCACGGGCGGCTCGAAGAACGAAGCAGGGTAGTCATACGCCATCGCCTGCACGTCCTGCGGCAGCGCGAGCGTGACCGGGCCGCACAGCGCCGCATCGGTGAGCACGCGAATCGCGCGCGGCAATGCGCTCAGCAACTGCGCGGGATGCACGATGCGATCGAAGTATCGCGACACCGCTTTCAATGCATCGTTCGCGGACACGCCGCCATCATGACCGTCCTCGACCTGCTGGAGCACCGGATCCGGCGCGCGCGACACGAAGATATCGCCGGGCAGCAGAAGAACCGGCAGCCGGTTCACATGAGCGAGCGCGGCGGCCGTCACGAGATTGGTCGCGCCCGGTCCGATGGACGTCGTCACCGCCATCATGCGGCGTCGCATATGCGCCTTCGCATAGGCGATCGCGCTATGCGCCATCGCCTGCTCGTTGTGCGCGCGGTACGTCGGCAATTCATCGCGATGCCGATACAGCGCCTCGCCGATGCCCGCGACATTGCCGTGCCCGAAGATCGCGAACACGCCGCCGAAAAGCGCTTCGCCATGTTCGGTGCGAAGCGCCGCGAGATAGCGCACGACGGCCTGCGCGGCGGTCAGTCGAATGGTGGAGTTCACGGCAGTTTCAGTTTGCGTAGCACGCTGGTTCATGCGGCTTGCTCCTGTTTGATCCGATGGTCTTCGACATGCGACGCCGCACGCGCATCGCGCCAAGCGCCGATCAGCGTTTCGAACGTGCGGCGCACACGCGCGATCAATTCGCGGTCGTCGATCTCGTTCGCGAGCCACGCATGGCTCGGCTCATGAAAGATCGTGCGTCCGACGGTGAAGCCCTTGCAGGTCTTCGACGATGCCGCCGCCCTGAAGCCATCGCGCAACTGATCGACAGCCGCCGAGAGCCCGAGCAGCACGACGCCCCGGCAATACGGATCGCGTTCGGCGATGAGCGCATCGATCGCCTGCCACTGCTTCGCGCTCATCGGTTCGAGCTTCCACCATTCGGGGTAGATGCCGAGGTTATAGAGACGCTTCAACGCGCGATACACGGTGTCGTCTTCCACGGGCGGACCGTTCTTCGGCACGATCACTTCGAGCAGCAGTTCGTTGCCGCTTTCCTGCACGGCATCGTAGAGCGCGCGTATCTGTGCTTCCTGTTCGAGCCGCACGTCATGCGGATGATCGGGGTGATATTGCACGAGACACTTCGCGACCTGCTCGCGCGGCCATTGAACGAGCGTCGTGCCGATCGAGCGGCCGTGATCGAACACGAGCGGCATCGAACCCGGCAATTCGACGGGACGTCCGACCCACCAGCCGCGCCCGGTCGCCGCGTTCAGCGCATCCTGGCCGTAGCGATCGTCGATCAGAACGCCGATGCGCCCTTCGAGTCCGAGTTCCTTTTCCGTCTGCGCGACGGCATCGACGAACAGGTTCTTCAATGTTGCAATGCGCGTTTCGCTCGCGCCCGTCTGCTGCGCGAGATCGAAGAACTGGTTGCGATGATCGAACGCGAAGCCGAGCACTTCATCCCATTGCCTGCGCTTCGGGCTCACGCGATGCAGCCGCGCCAAGGTCGCATCGCGGTCGGGTCGGCGCATGCGCACGGGATCGTCCTTGGCCGCGGCGAGGAAGTAGTCGAGTTCGGCGGGCGTAGGCATCGCGGGTGCGCAGCCGTGACGCGACACGACGAGCGCGCCGCATGCATTGGCCGTTCGCGCGCAGGCCTCGAGCGGCTCGTCGCGCAGCCAGCCCGAGAGGAAGCCGGACGCGAACGCATCGCCCGCGCCGAGCACGTTGAGCACTTCGACTTCGACGCCGCCGTGTATCGGCGCATCGTCGATGGAAGCGGGTACGTCGCCCTCGATGATCGAGCAGCCGAGCGGCCCGCGCTTCACGACGAGGGTCGCGCTCGTGACGCTGCGGACCATCGCGAGCGCATCGGTCAGACGGTCCTTGCCGCCCGCGATGCGAAACTCTTCTTCCGTGCCGATCACGAGATCGATCAGCGGCAGGATGCGCTGCAAATGCGCGGTGACGCTTTCATTCGCGATGAAGCGCGTCTCGCCATCGGCCTTGCCCGTGAGGCCCCACAGCACCGGCCGGTAGTCGATGTCGAGAATCGTGCGCACGTCGTTGCGGCGCGCATATTCGAGCGCGCGGCGGCTCGTGCGGTTCACCTGTTCGGTGGAGAAGTGCGTGCCCGTGATGAGCAGCGCCTTCGACGACGCGATATACGCTTCATCGAAGTCGGCTTCATCGACGGCCATGTCCGCGCAGTTCTCGCGATAGAACACGAGCGGGAATGTGTCGCGGTCTTCGAGGCCGAGCAGCACGAGCGCGGTGAGCCGTTCACGATCGATGCGCACATGGCTCACGTCGCAGCCTTCGCGTTCGAGCGTCTCGGTGAGAAAGCGCCCCATGTGATCGTTGCCGACGCGCGCGAGCATCGACGAATCGAGACCGAGCCGCGCGCAGCCGAACGCGATGTTCGCGGACGAGCCGCCGAGATATTTCGCGAACGTCGATACGTCTTCGAGACGCGCGCCGACCTGCTGCGCATAGAGATCGACGGCAAGGCGCCCGAGGCACACGATATCGCGCGTGCGATCCGGCGCGAAGCGAGAAGTATTTTGTGTTGGCATGGCTTCCATGTCCTCAGATCGTCGCGCCTTCGAGTTCGGTCATCATCTGCTGCATTTCGGCGCCGCCCGCCATCATGTCGAGCACTTCGTTCTTGCTGATGGTGTCCTTCGTATAGGTGCCCATCGAGCGGCCGCGATTGAGCAGCGTGAACGAATCGCCGATCGGATACGCGTGATGCACGTTGTGCGTGATGAAGATCACCGAGATGCCTTTCTCGCGCGCCTTGTGAATCAGCTTCAGCACGTTGAAGCTCTGCTTCACGCCGAGCGCGGCGGTCGGTTCGTCCAGGATCAGCACGCGTGCGCCGAAGTGGATCGCACGCGCGATCGCGAGACATTGCTTCTCGCCGCCCGACATCGTGCCGATAGGCTGATGCGGATCGCGCACGTTGATGCCCATTTCCGCGAGCTTGGCGCGCGAGGTTTCGGCGGCGAGATCGAGGTCCATCACGTTGAACATGCCGAAGCGTTTCTTCTGCGGCTCGCGTCCCATGAAGAAATTGCGCGCGACGGAAAGAAGCGGCACGAGCGCGAGATCCTGATACACGGTCGCGATGCCGAGATCGAGTGCTTCCTTCGGCGAATCGAAATGGACCGGCTTGCCATCGACCAGATAATCGCCGGAGGAGGGCGTATGGACGCCTGCCAGCGTCTTGATGAGTGTGGACTTGCCCGCGCCGTTATCGCCGAGCAGGCAATGCACTTCGCCGCGTTTGAGCCGCAACGTGACGCCGTTGAGCGCGATCACCTTGCCGAAAAACTTGCTGACGTTCTCGAGTGCGAGGATGTTGTCGTCGTTCATGTCGGTTCTCCTCTTATTGAGCCTGCGAGACGCGGCGGCGCACGTAGTGATTGAAGAGCACGGCGATCAGCAGCATCACGCCGAGGAACACGCGGAACCAGTCCGAGCTCACGTTCGTATAGGTGATGCCGATCTGCACGACACCGAAGATCAGCGCGCCGAAACATGCGCCGACCACCGAGCCGTAACCGCCCGTCAGCAACGTGCCGCCGATGACCGCCGCGATGATCGCCTCGAATTCCTTTTGCAGGCCGCGATCCGCTGCCGCCGAACCGATATCGCACACTTGCAGCACAGCGAACAGGCACGAGCAGAATGCGGTCAGCACGAACAGCGAAATCTTCACGCGCTTCACCGGCACGCCGACATTCTTCGCGGCGTTCGCATCGCCGCCGACCGCGAGAATCCAGTTGCCGTAGCGGGTCTTGGCGAGCACGAACGCGCCGATCGCCGCGAGCACGAGCCACCAGATGATGACCTTCGGAATGCCCGGCACGAGCGGCTCGCCGCTATCGAGCAGCTTGCCGATGCCCATGTGCGCGAGCCAGGTGAACACGCCGTGCAACGCGACGCCGTGAAACAGCGTATTGGCGATCGGATCGGCCTGCGCGAGATCGCCCACGCCGGAGATGATGGTGCGATCCGCGAACATGATCGACAGCGCGAGCGTCAGGCCGCGCAGGATGAACAGGAACGCGAGCGTGACGATGAACGAGGGCAGGCGCGTCTTCATCACGAGATAGCCGTTCAATGCGCCGAGCAGCATCGACATCAGGAACGCGAAGAGAATGGAAAGCGATAGCGGCCAGTGGAAGTAGACCGAGGGCAACGCGACCATCATGCCGGCGAAGCCGATCATCGAACCGATGGACAGGTCGAACTCGCCCGCGATCATCAGAAGGCACGCGCCGACCGCGAGCAGGCCGAGATAGGCGGCGACCTGCGACCAGTTCATCACGCCGTCGAGGTTGAACATGCCGGACGAACCCGCGCCGAACCCGAACACGATGAACACGAGCACGGTGCCCGAAATCGCCGCGAATTCCGGGCGATTCAGCAAGTGACCGAACCACGATTGCTGGCGTACGCGCTCATCCGATGGCTTGGCCTTGTCGGGTGTTTCAGCGTCGTCCTGCTGAGCGTTCACGTGAGGAGGGTAATGCTTGCCGGCTACGCCCATGATGGCTCCTTGAGACTCGATACGATGCAGTACGGATGTGCGTGCCCCCGCCGCGTCCCGCAAGGGAACGCGACAGAAGCATGGGACATCGATGAAAGCGGGCGGCGCTAAGGAAGCCGCCCAAAGAAGGTCAGCTTGCGATCAACGATATTGACCGGCGTACTTCACGACCTTGTCGAGATTTTCTTTGGTGATGAAGCCCGGTCCCGAACGAATGTTCTTGGGGCCGTACGACGGTTGCAGTCCGTAGGTTTCGAGGCGCGCCTTGAACTTCGGATTCGCTTCGAGAATCTGACGGATCTTCGCCGGATCGGTGGTGTGTTCCTTATGCACGATCGCGAGCACCGCCACCGGGATATAGCCTTGCAGATACGGCTGCTGATCGATCGCGAACTTGATCGTGCCGTCCTTGATCCCCTTCGCGATGTCGTCGGAGAAGTCGAAGGTCACGAAATAGATCTTGTTTTGCAGGCCCATTTGCGTGACGGCCTTGAGCGTCGCGGATGCGGGCGTCGGTCCGAGCGTGAGGATCGCGCCCGTGTCCGGATGGTTGCGCAGATACGCCGATACCTTCGACTGAATCTCGGTCGGGTCTTGTCCCGAATCGATCGTCGAGGCCTTGTAGTCGATGCCGAGCGCGTCCGCGAAGCCCTTGCAGCGATCGAACGAAACGGTGTTCGTCGCGATGTGGTTCACGCACAGGAACGACTTCACGCCCGCGGCCTTCGCCTTTTCGCCCGCCGCCTTGCCGGCCACATATTCCGGCTGGCCCACGTGCATGATCGCGCCCAGTTGCGCGCTCTGTTCTTCCGTGCCGGAGTTGATCGTCACGAGCGGAATCTTCTTCGCGGTGACCTTGTTGATCGAACTCTTCAGCACGTCGAAGTCGGCGATGGTGGTGATGACGCCGTCGTAGTTGCGCGCGGCGACCTGCTCGATCAGACGCGACATGTCCGCGATATCGCCGTTCGGCGGATTGCGGTAGTCCGTCTGCACGTTGAAGTCTTCGTCAGCCTGCTTGATCGCGTTCTTGATGGTGTTCCACCAGGAATCGGAATCCGGCGCGTGGCTGATCAGCACGAACTTCGCGTCTGGCGCCGCCTGAGCGGGACTCGCCGCCATCAACGTTGCGCTGCACAACGCAGCAGCAGCCGCCAGCGCGCGCAGCGCGGCCCGACCGTTGCAAATGGTCATTGTCTCCACCTATCTCGGTTGTTGTTTGGTGTGATGTTTTCGCGAGCCGACCGTTTGATGTGCCATGCTCAGGACCAAGAGTAGGTCAGTTTTCGGCGACCTGCAACAGAAATTTCATTGATGCGGCAAATGGAAAATACATTCCAATTTGCTTGCCGCCTTCCTATAATCGGTTCTACGACGAACATCGAAAGAGCCTGTGATGGATGACGCCAGCACCGACGTACAAAGCGTCGACGAACTCATGCAGCGGATCACCGACGCGTACGACTCGCTGCCGCGCCAGTTGAAGAGTGTCGCGACCTACATCGAGCAGCATCGCCAGAGTGTGATGATGGATCGCACGAGCGATATCGCGAGTGCGTGCGGCGTGCATGCGTCGGCGGTCGTGCGTTTCGCGCAGCGCTTCGGCTTCTCCGGCTTCTCCGACCTGCAGGCCGTGTTCAGGCAGGCATATACGGGCGCGGGCGGCTCGCAGCAGAGCTATCAGCAGCGCATTCGCAAGCTCATCGACGAGAAGGCGGGCGAGGCGTCGGGGCTGTCGGTGGCGCGCGAGTTCATCGCGGCGAGCCGCACGGGTCTCGACGAACTCGAAGCCGGCCTCGACGACGCGCAGTTCGAAGCCGCCGTGGACATGCTCTCGCAGGCGGAGAACATCTATGTGATCGGCGTGCGCCGGTCTTTCGCGGTGGCGAGCTACATCGTCTATGCATTGCAGCACACGAAGAAGCGCGTGCATCTGATTTCGGGCTTCGGCGGCATGTTCCGCGAGCAGGTCCGCAGCGTGAAGAAGGGGGACGTGGTGGTCGCGATCAGCTTCGCGCCCTACGGCAAGGAGACGCAATATTGCGTGCGCGCCGCGCAGCATCATGGCGCGGCAACCCTCGTCATCACCGATAGCCAGCTTTCGCCGCTCGCGCGTCACGCGAGCGCGAGTCTGCTCGTGAAGGAGGGCAGCGCGTTCGCGTTCCGTTCGCTCACGAGCACCATTTGCCTGTGCCAGGCGTTGTTCATCGCGCTCGCGTACCGGCTGGAGTTGAACGTCGAGGAATCCAAGGAGACAGGTGGCTATGACGATTGATGTGGCGGTGTTTGGGGCAGGGCGCATCGGCAAGATTCACGCGGCCAATCTCGCCCGGCAGCCGGGCGTGCGTTTGAAATACGTCGTCGATGTGAATCGTGATGCGGCGTCCGCGCTGGCTGCTTTGCATGGAGCACAGGTCGCCGATGTCGATGGCGCAATGGGCGACGCTTCCGTCGGCGCGACCGTCGTGTGTTCGAGCACGGATACGCATGCGGATCTCATTCTCGCGTCGGCGGCGCAGAAGAAGCATGTGTTCTGCGAGAAGCCCGTCGATCTCACGATCGAGCGCGCGCGTGCGTGCGCCGATGCGGTCGCGAAAGCGGGCGTCGTCTGCATGATCGGCTTTCAGCGTCGCTTCGATCCGACGTTCTCGGCATTGAAGGCGCGCATCGATGCGGGCGAGATCGGCGATCCGGAGATGCTGATCGTCACGAGCCGCGATCCGGGCGCGCCGCCGGTCGAGTACATCAAGCATTCGGGCGGCATCTTCAAGGACATGCTGATCCACGATTTCGATATCTTCCGCTGGATTCTCGACGATGAAGCCGACACGCTGCACGCGACGGGCAGTTGCCTGAGCGATCCGGCCATCGCCGATGCGGGCGATATCGATTCGACCGCGGTGACGATCCGCACGAAGCGTGGCCGTCTGTGCCAGATCAACACGGCGCGGCGCGCGGCGTATGGCTACGATCAGCGCTTCGAACTGCTCGGCAGCGCCGGCATGCTTCAGGCGGGCAACGTGCGGCCGACCGAAGTCACCGCCTACACGGCGACGGCCGTGTCGAGCGACAAGCCCGAGGCGTTCTTCCTCGAACGTTATCGCGCGGCGTACGCGGCGGAAATCGCGCATTTCTTCGATGCGGTCGAGAACGGCAAGCCGGTGCGTACCACGGTCGCGGACGGTCTGAAGGCGCTGGAACTCGCCGAAGCCGCGACGCTGTCGTGGCGCGAGAAGCGCATCGTCACGCTCGGGGAGAAGGTCGCATGAAATCGCTGCGCTTCGGTATCGTCGGATTGGGGCGGCTCGGGCGCCGGCATGCGGAAAATCTCGCGTGGCACGTGCCGGGCGCGCAACTCGTCGCGGCGTGCAGTCCGGTGAAGGAAGAGCGTGCATGGGCCGAGCAGTCGCTGCCCGAGCTTTCGCTTTATGCCGATTACGACGAACTGCTCGCGGACGCTTCCATCGACGCCGTGTGGCTCGTCACGCCCACGTCGCTGCATGCGCGGCAGATCATCGCCGCATTGCGCGCGGGCAAGCACGTGTTCTGCGAGAAACCGCTGTCGCTCGATCTCGCCGAATGCGATGCCGTGCTCGAAGAACATGCGCGTCATCCGCATCTGCAGGTGATGATCGGCTTCGTGCGACGTTTTGATGCGAGTTATCGCGATGCGTTCGATGGCGTCACGAAAGGCGCGATCGGCCGGCCCTTCATGGTGCGCTCGCAGACCTGCGACAAGAACGATCCGGATGGCTTCTTCGTGCGGTTCGCGCCGACATCGGGCGGGCTTTTTCTCGATTGCAGCGTGCATGACATCGATCTTGCGCGCTGGCTGCTCGGCAATCCGCGCGCCAAACGGGTGTATGCGAGCGGCACCATCGCGATTCACGATGGCTTGCGCGAGTGCGGCGATATCGACAACGGCGTGGGCACGATCGAGTTCGAGGACGGGCGGCTCGCGGTGTTGTACGCATCGCGCACGATGGCGCATGGGCACGACACGCAGACGGAAGTGATCGGCACGGCGGGCGCGCTGTCGGTGGGACGCAATCCGAGGGCGAACCGCGTCGAGATCGCGGATGCGCACGGTATGCGCAACGCGTGCACGCCGACGTTCTTTGAGCGCTTCGAGGATGCGTTTTTGCGCGAGGCGCAGGCGTTCGTGGCGCTGCTCAGGGACGGGACGCCGACTGGCCTCACGCTGGAGGATGCGAGGGAGGCGACGCGTATCGGGATCGCGATGCGCGACGCTTATGAGAGCGGGAGGGCGGTGGAGTTGTGAGTATTCCAGGGCCCGCACTTGTCGATGCGGGCCTTTATCCGACAACCAGCCGGACGGGTTTGCCCACCCGAGCCAGCATCTCCACCAGCGTATCGATGGTGAACTTGGCCGTTTTCTTGTTCACGACATCCGAGACGCGAGGCCGCGTCACATGCAGTATCTCGGCTGCTTCGGCTTGCTTGAGGTGGTGCGCTTCGATCCACGTGGCGAGCTCGTCCATGAGTTGCGCTTTGAGCGCCAGGGTCTGGCCGACGAGTGCTTGCGACTCGTCATGGTATCGGCGCGCTTCGTCGGCCGCGAAGCCGAGTTCGGTGAAGATGTTTGCGCCGGGCTTCGTTACGTGCCGCACTTGGGTGTCGACTTTGCTCATATCCGTGTTTTCCTTTCGTTCGTGATCGCGCGATAGCGAATCGCTGCGATTTCCTTGTCCCGCTGGGACGTCGTTTGCGTCTTCTTCTGGAAGCAATGCAACACGTAGATGGCCTCCTCGAACTTGGCCACATACATCACGCGATAGATGCCGTTCGTGTCGCGGATTCGAATCTCGCGTACCCCGGAGCCAACCTCGTCGAACGGTTTCCAGTCCTCGGGATCCAGTCCAACTTGAAGGCGGCCAAGCTGGAAGCCCGCTTCGCGTCGAGCAGACAAGGGGAATGCGAGGATATCGTTGTAGCAAGAGCCTACCCAGCGAATTTCTTTCTCATCGGTCATTGTATAAAATTTTATACGTTTTTTCACGCCGATCTCGCAGCCGTTTGTTGCTCGAGATATCGGCTCTCAGACTGAGGAAGCTAGGCTCAACACTGCGACGCGTGAACTAGAAAAGTCCCAACCGGTTGCGGCAGTCCTCGCATCGGCATCGCGATGCGCGAGGCTTATGAAAGCGCGAGGGCGGTGGAGTTGTGACCTCTGCGCTAAAATCGAACCTTCACCGAGCGCTCACCCCACAGGCAAAGAAAGGTTCAATCGCGATGGAAGTTCACAAGGAAGTCGACGCGCGCGGGCTCAACTGTCCGTTGCCGATTCTGCGGGCAAAGAAGGCGCTCGCCGACATGACGAGCGGTCAGATTCTGAAGGTGCTCGCAACCGACCCGGGATCGCAGCGCGATTTCGCGGCGTTCGCCAAGCAGACCGGCAACGAGATCGTCGAATCGACGTCGCAGGACAAGACGTTCATCTTTCTGATGCGCCGTCGTTGAAGCGGACGAGCACGCGTCCAAAAACAAAATGCCCGTCACGCAGGTGACGGGCATTTTTTTCAGGCGAACCGGCTAGCCAGCGCGGTTTCAGCCTTCGAGAATCGGCGCGCGATTGCGCAAATATTCCTCGAAGTCCGCCTTCACTTCTGGGTGACGCAGCGCGAATTCCACCGTGGCCTTGAGATAGCCCAGCTTGCTGCCGCAGTCGAAACGGGTGCCGTGGTACTTGTACGCGAGGACCTGCTCGTCCGACAGAAGCGATTGAATCGCGTCCGTCAGTTGCAGTTCGCCGCCCGCGCCCGGCTTCAGCGCGCGGATGTGATCGAAGACGCGCGGCTTGAGCACGTAACGGCCGACCACGCCCAGATTCGACGGCGCCACAGCCGGTTCCGGCTTTTCGACGATGCCCGACAGCTTGAAGATGTTGTCTTCCCACTCCTTGCCGTCGATGACGCCGTAGGACTTCGAATCCTGCGCCGGGATTTCTTCGACGCCGATCACCGAGCTGTGATAGTGATCGAATACTTCGATCATCTGCGACATCACGGGCGGCTTGCCGTACAGCAAATCGTCCGCGAGGATCACGGCGAACGGGTTGTCGCCGACGAGCTTTTCCGCGCACAGCACCGCGTGGCCGAGACCGAGCGCTTCGGCCTGACGCACATAGAAGCAGTCCACGTGGCTCGGCTTGATGCTGCGCACGAGTTCGAGCAGCTTGTCCTTGCCGCGCGCTTCGAGTTCCGCTTCGATCTCGTACGACTTGTCGAAGTGATCTTCGATGGCGCGCTTGCTGCGGCCGGTCACGAAGATCATTTCGGTGATGCCGGCGGCCATCGCTTCTTCGACCGCGTACTGAATCAGCGGCTTGTCCACGACTGGCAGCATTTCCTTCGGGCTTGCCTTGGTCGCGGGTAGGAACCGCGTGCCCAGACCTGCGACGGGGAAAACCGCTTTGGTAACTTTTAGCATGTGATGACCCTGATCCTCTTAATTCATTGAAACGTCGAGACAACCGGAACGGATCGATAATGATTCGAACCCCCAATTCAAGCCGGCAGACGCAATAATTGGGCCTGAAGTTTCTCGATGGTGGTTCCGTATTCTGCCAGCCTTTTGCGCTCCTGTTCAACGACAGCCGCCGGCGCTTTTGCAACAAAGCTTTCATTCCCGAGTTTCGCGTTACATTTTGCGATCTCGGCAGTCAGACGGTCCACTTCCTTCGTGAGACGCTCGCGCTCCGCGGCGACATCGATCTCGACCTTCAGCACGAGCTTGCTCGTGCCGACGATCGCGACCGGCGCGCCGTGGGCTTCCTTGTCGAGAGCGGCTTCGTCGTCGATGATCTTCACTTCGGAAAGACGCGCGAGGGCGGCGATATACGGCGCGAACGCGGAGAGGCGCGCCGCGTCGCCGTGCGCGAGCAACGGCACCTTCACCGCGGGCGACAGATTCATTTCGCCACGCAGATTACGACATGCATCGATGACAGTCTTCAGTTCGGCGGCCCACTGTTCTGCGGATTCGTCGATTTTTTTCTGCGCGGCGCGCGGGTAGGGCTGCGTCATGATCGACACTTCGCCTTCCTTCGCACCCGACGGGAACGCGTCCGTCAGCGGGGCGACCTTCTGCCACAGCGCCTCGGTGATGAACGGAATGATCGGATGCGCGAGGCGCAGCACCGTTTCCAGCACGCGCAACAGCGTGCGGCGCGTCGCGGTCTGCTGTTCCGGCGTGCCCGTCTGGATCTGCACCTTCGCGAGTTCGAGATACCAGTCGCAGTATTCGTCCCACACGAACTTGTAGATCGCGCTCGCGACGTTGTCGAACCGATAGTCCGCGAAGCCTTTCTCGACTTCCGCTTCCACGCGCTGGAGCAGCGACACGATCCAGAAATCGGCCTGCGAGTAATCCGTGTAGCCGCCCGGACCGCAATCGCCCGGCTTGCATGCGCCCGGATTCGCGAAACCGCAATCGTGACCTTCGCAGTTCATCAGCACGAAGCGCGTGGCGTTCCACAGCTTGTTGCAGAAGTTGCGATAGCCCTCGCAGCGCGCGAGGTCGAAGTTCACGTTGCGGCCGAGCGTAGCCATCGACGCCATCGTGAAGCGCAGGGCGTCCGTGCCGAACGACGGAATGCCTTCGGGGAACTCCTTGCGCGTCTTTTTCTCGATCTGCGCGGCGGCCTTCGGGTTCATGAGGCCTGTCGTGCGCTTCGCGACGAGCGCTTCGAGATCGATGCCGTCCACGATGTCGATCGGGTCGAGCGTGTTGCCCTTGCTCTTCGACATCTTCTGACCTTCGGCGTCGCGCACCAGGCCATGCACATAGACGGTGTCGAACGGCACCTTTCCGGTGAAGTGCGTGGTCATCATCACCATTCTGGCGACCCAGAAAAAGATGATGTCGAAGCCCGTCACGAGCACGGAAGAGGGCAGGAATGCGTCGAGTTCCTTCGTCTCGTTCGGCCAGCCGAGCGACGAGAACGGCACGAGCGCGGACGAGAACCATGTGTCGAGCACGTCTTCATCGCGCTTGAGCGAGCCGTTGTAGCCTTGCGCGTCGGCATCGGCGCGCGCTTCTTCTTCGGTCTTCGCGACGAAGATCTCGCCGTTCTCGCCGTACCACGCGGGAATCTGATGGCCCCACCACAACTGACGCGAGATGCACCAGTCCTGGATGTTTTCGAGCCATTGATAGTACGTGGTGGTCCAGTTCTCCGGCACGAACTTGATCTGGCCGCTGCGCACGACATCGAGCGACGTTTCCGTGATCGACTTGCCCGGATTGAACGTGCCTTCGGGCGCGGCCTTGGTCATCGCGACGAACCACTGGTCCGTGAGCATCGGCTCGATCACGACCTGCGTGCGATCGCCGCGCGGCACCATCAGCTTGTGCGGCTTGACGGATTCGAGCAGGCCGAGCGCTTCGAGATCCTTCACGACTTCCTTGCGCGCGTCGAAGCGATCCATGCCGCGATACTTCTCGGGCGCGTTGTCGTTGATCTTCGCGTCGAGCGTGAGAATCTCGATCTGCGGCAGCTTGTGGCGCTGGCCGACGGCGTAGTCGTTGAAATCGTGCGCGGGCGTGACCTTCACGACGCCGGTGCCGAATTCGCGATCGACGTATTCATCGGCGATGACCGGGATTTCGCGGTCGCACAGCGGCAGCACGACCGTCTTGCCGATCAGATGCCGATACCGCTCGTCTTCCGGATGCACCATCACGGCGACGTCGCCGAGCATGGTTTCGGGGCGCGTCGTCGCAACCGTGAGATGGCCCGATCCGTCCGGCAGCGGATACTGGATGTGCCACAGGCTGCCGTTCTCTTCCTCGCTCACGACTTCGAGATCCGACACGGCCGTGCCGAGCACCGGGTCCCAGTTCACGAGACGCTTGCCGCGGTAGATGAGCCCTTGCTTGTACAACGTGACGAACACGTCGCGCACGGCGGCCGACATCTTGTCGTCCATCGTGAAGTATTCGCGCGACCAGTCGATCGACGCGCCCAGGCGGCGCACCTGATTCGTGATCGTCGAGCCGGACTGCTGCTTCCACGCCCAGACACGCTTCAGGAATTCCTCGCGGCCGAGGTCATGGCGCGAGACGCCTTGCGCATCGAGCTGGCGCTCCACGACGATCTGCGTCGCGATGCCCGCGTGGTCCGTGCCCGGCACCCACAGCGTGTTCTCGCCGAGCATGCGGTGATAGCGCGTGAGACCGTCCATGATGGTCTGATTGAACGCGTGCCCCATGTGCAGCGTGCCGGTGACGTTCGGGGGCGGCAACTGGATGGAGAAATTCTTCGCGCCCTCTTTGAACGTGGGAGCGGAAAGCCCGCGTTTTTCCCATTCCGGGCCCCATTGGGACTCGATGTTTTGAGGCTCGAAGCTCTTCGCAAGCGTGCTGTCGCTCATTGTGGAATCTGCCGAAAAATGCGTGAAAAAATGCGGGGGAATCCCCAATTATAAGGTTGCGCGCGCGACGTCGGACGAATTCGGCCCGTGGGCGCGCACCTCCGGCCGGCCGGCGACTCCATCGGCGCGGTCTTATAATGACCGGCCCGTCGCCAGAATTATTTCTGGCCCGCTCTCCTGCCGCTGCACTTTCCCATGCCCGACCTGCTCGCGAATCTGAACCCCGAACAACTCGCCGCCGTGACGCTGCCGAACGAGCCCGCGCTCATTCTCGCGGGCGCCGGCAGCGGCAAGACGCGCGTGCTCATCACGCGCATCGCATGGCTGATCCGGCAGGGCTATGCGTCGCCGCCGACCGTTTTGGCCGTCACCTTCACGAACAAGGCGGCGCGCGAAATGATGGCGCGCCTTTCCGCGCTCCTGCCGATCGACACGCGCGGCATGTGGATCGGCACCTTTCACGGCCTGTGCAACCGCATGCTGCGCGCGCATTACCGCGACGCCGGCCTGCCGCAGACCTTCCAGATCCTCGATACGGCCGATCAGCTTTCCGCCATCAAGCGTCTGATGAAGGGCCTGAACGTCGACGACGAAAAGTATCCGGCGAAGAACCTCCAGTACTTCATCAACAACGCGAAGGAGCAGGGCCTGCGTCCGAAAGACGTCGATGCCACCGACGCGTTCAATCGCAAGTTCGTCGAGCTCTACGAAGCCTACGATCAGCAATGCCAGCGCGAAGGCGTCGTCGATTTTCCGGAGCTGCTGCTGCGCTGTTACGAGTTGCTCGCGCATAATCCGCCGCTGCGCGCGCACTATCAGGCGCGCTTTCGCAACATTCTTGTGGACGAGTTTCAGGACACGAACAAGCTGCAATACGCATGGCTGAAACTGCTCGCGGGCGAACATAACGCAATCTTCGCGGTCGGTGACGACGACCAGTCGATCTACGCGTTCCGCGGCGCGAACGTGGGCAACATGCACGACTTCGAGCGCGAGTTCCGCGTGCGCAATCTCATCAAGCTGGAGCAGAACTACCGCTCGCACGGCCATATTCTCGACACGGCGAACTACCTCATCGCGAACAACGCGCGGCGGCTCGGCAAGAATCTGCGCACGGACGCGGGCCACGGCGAGCCGGTGCGGGTCTACGAATCCGCGACGGATTCGCAGGAAGCGGGCTGGATCGTCGAGGAGATCAAGGCGCTCATCAATACGGGCGTGTCGCGCGGCGAGGTCGCGGTGCTTTATCGGAGCAATGCGCAGTCGCGGACCATCGAGCACACGCTCGTGAACGCGGGCATTCCGTACCGCGTGTACGGCGGCCTGCGCTTCTTCGAGCGCCAGGAAGTGAAGCACGCGCTCGCGTATCTGCGTCTGATCGACAACCCGAACGACGACACCGCGTTCGCGCGCGTCGTCAATTTCCCGACGCGCGGCATCGGTGCGCGTTCCATCGAGCAGGTCGCCGACGCCGCGCGTCTCTATAACTGTTCGATGGCCGCCGCCGTGCCGTATGTCACCGGCAAGGCGGGTTCGAGCCTCGGCGCGTTCGCGACGCTCATCGCGAAGATGCGCGCCGAGACGCAGCAGATGAGCCTGCCGGAAACGGTCGAATACGTCGTGCGCACGAGCGGCCTCGCCGCGTTCTACGAAGGCGAGCGCGAAGGTCAGGACCGTCTCGAGAACTTGCAGGAACTCGTGAACGCGGCGGCGGCATTCGTCAGCGAGGAAGGTTACGGGCTCGATACGCCCGCGCGCTCGATTCCGCTGCGTCCCGGTGCGACAGCTGTGCCGGAGATCGTCAGCGACGACGGTGAGATCGAAGTGCTCGACGCACCCAACATCGCCGATCCCGCGCAGAATCCCGACACGATGACGCCGCTCGCCGGCTTCCTGTCGCACGCATCGCTCGAAGCCGGCGACAACCAGGCGCAGGCCGGCCAGGACGCCGTGCAACTGATGACCGTGCACGCGGCGAAGGGCCTCGAATTCACGGCGGTGTTCATCACCGGGCTGGAAGAGGGCCTGTTCCCGCACGAGAACAGCGCGCAGGAATCGGACGGGCTGGAGGAAGAGCGGCGTCTCATGTACGTGGCGATCACGCGGGCGAAGGAACGGCTCTATTTGTCGTTCGCGCAGAGCCGCATGCTGCACGGTCAGACGCGCTACAACATCCGCTCGCGTTTCTTCGATGAATTGCCGGAAGGCTCGCTCAAGTGGCTCACGCCGAAGGTCGAGGCGGGCGCGCGCTGGGGCGGCCGCGCGGACAACGCCGGCTGGGGCCGCGACTGGTTCGCGCGTCCCGGACATGAGCGCGGCGGTTCGTCGTATCCGCGCGATGAAGCGGTGAGCGCCGCGCTGCCCGCGTTCGCCAATCAGCAGCGCGCGGCCGAATCGGGCTTCAAGGTCGGCCAGGCCGTGTTCCACACGAAGTTCGGCGAAGGCACCGTGACGGCGCTCGAAGGCTCCGGCGGCGATGCGCGCGCGCAGGTGCGCTTCAAGCGCCACGGCGAGAAGTGGCTCGCGCTGTCGGTCGCGAAGCTTCAGGCCGTCGAATGAACATGAAGCGCCTCGGGATCATGGCGGCGCTGCCGCAGGAACTGGGCGACCTGATCGCGCAGATGCAGGCGGCGGGCGAGGTTCGCACGGTCACGCTCGGGCGGCGCGAATACTATGTCGGCGATGCGCACGGCCGGGCCGTCGTGGTCACGCTCGCGCGCATCGGCAAGGTGGCGGCGGCGGCGACGGCCAGCGCGCTGATCCACGTCTTCGACGCCGATGCCATCGTCTTCACGGGCGTCGCGGGCGGCGTTCGGGCGGATGTGCAGGTGGGCGATGTCGTCGTCGCGGATGCCTTGATGCAGCACGATCTCGATGCATCGCCGCTCTTTCCGCGCTACGAAGTGCCGCTGCTCGACCGCGCGCGTTTCGACGCCGATCGCCCGCTTTCCGATGCGCTCGCCGCAGCCGCCGACGCGTTCATCGCCGCAGAAGGCGGCGCGCTGGCGGAACGCTTCGCCGTCGCCGCGCCGCGCGTGCATCGCGGGCTGGTCGTGAGCGGCGATCGCTTCATCGCGAGCCACGAGGCGCTCTTCGCGTTGCGCGATGCATTGCCGGACGCGCTCGCGGTCGAAATGGAAGGCGCGCCCATCGCGCAAGTCTGCTACGAGCACGACGTGCCGTGCGCGGTCGTGCGCACGATTTCCGATACCGCCGACGCCGCAGCGCCCGCATCCTTCGCCGAATTCCTCACCTCGATCGCCGCGACTTACTCGTCGGGCATCCTGTCGCGGTTTCTGCGCGACGCAGCCTGATTCACCGCCCGCGCCCGCGTTCTCTCGCTGAAATTCCCGCTTGTAGTTGAGAATGATTCTCAATACAATGACTCGCACGACGTGAGGCAGTCATCGAGCAAACGGGAGGTCCGACGACATGACCAACGATTTCACCGCCATCGGCATGACGAATGACCGCGGCGAGCGTTGCGCGATCTCGGCGAACGCCGCCAAGGTGCTCGAAACGACGCGCCGCGCGTGGAACGAGGCGACGGCTCAGGCGCCGAAGAAGGCGACGCAACGTCCGCCGCGCGTCACGCAACCGAAAAAACGAGTGGTGCCGCGGCGTTCGCGCTGGTCGTCGCTCGTCGCCGCGCTGAACTACTGGAGCCCGAAACCGCTGTGAACGCCGCCGATTCCACTTCGAAATCCATGACGCCTTCCTCGCTCGCGCTCGACGCGCGCTTTTTCGACGCGAGCCGTTTTCCGCTCGTGCGCCTGCGTCCGCGCACCGTGAAACCGGGTTACGCGTTCGCGTGGAGCACGCAGATGCGGCGCCTCGTGGCGCTCTCGACGCCCTTCGTGCTGGTGGCCGAGCACGACGAAAACGAAACCGCCGACGACGCGCGCCTGCGCGCCGCATGGATGCGCACGCATCGCGCGATCCTCGCCGCGTACTGCCGTGGCCTGATCGTGATCGAGCCGCGCATCGCGGCGCGCGCCACCACGCGTGAAGCGTTGCGCGCGCTCACCGAAGGCTGCGGCGTGCGCACGGTCGTCGTGTCGAGCATCCGGGTCGCGGGCGAGCTTGCGCCGGTGCTGCTGAAGCATTCGGCGTCCGAGGCCGCGCCCGTTCCCGCTACGCGAAGCCGGGCGATCTGAACGATCCGATCGATCAGGGCGCGCCCTGTCTAGCACGGGTTTGTTGGCTGCTCTATTCTGTGAGGCCAGCCAACGCCGTTTTGCAGAGGACGCGCATGCCGACTTACCAGGAAGCGTATCGACGGTCCATCGACGAGCCCGAAGCGTTCTGGGCCGAACAGGCCCGACGCATTCATTGGCAGACTCCGTTCGATCAGGTGCTCGACCGCAGCAAGCCGCCGTTCGCGCGCTGGTTCGTCGGCGGCAAGACCAATCTTTGTCACAACGCGGTGGACCGGCATCTGGCGTCGCGCGCGCAACAGGACGCGCTCGTCTATGTGTCGACGGAAACGGGCATCGAGCGCCGCTACACCTACGCCGAGCTGCATGCCGAAGTGAACCGCATGGCCGCCGTCATGCGTTCGCTGCATGTGAAGAAGGGCGACCGCGTGCTCATCTATCTGCCGATGATCCCCGAAGCGCTCTTCGCGATGCTCGCGTGCGCGCGTATCGGCGCGGTTCATTCGGTCGTGTTCGGCGGCTTCGCGGCGCCGAATCTCGCGGCGCGCATCGATGACGCCGAGCCCGCGCTCATCGTCACCGCCGATGCCGGCGCGCGCGCGGGCAAGGTGATCGACTACACGCCGCTCGTCGACGAAGCCCTGTCGCGCGCCGAATACAAGGTGCCGCAGGTGCTGCTGATCGACCGGCAGCTCGCGCCCGAGCGTTTGCAGGCGAGTTATCTCGTCTCCTACGAGCCGCTGCGCGAACAGTTTTTCGATGCCCACGTGCCCTGCGAATGGCTCGAATCCAACGAGCCTTCCTACGTGCTCTACACGTCAGGCACGACGGGCAGGCCGAAGGGCGTGCAGCGCGATGTCGGCGGTTACGCGGTGGCGCTCGCCGCGTCGATGGAGCATATCTTTCAGGGCGCGCCGGGCGACACGATGTTCACCGCGTCGGATGTCGGCTGGGTCGTCGGGCACAGCTACATCATTTATGCGCCGCTGATCGCCGGCTTGACGACCGTGATGTACGAAGGCACGCCGATCCGTCCCGACGGCGGCATCTGGTGGCGGCTCGTCGAGCAGTACAAGATCAACCTGATGTTCACCGCGCCGACCGCGATCCGCGTGCTCAAGAAGCAGGACCCGGCGTTGATGGAGAAATACGATCTGTCGAGTCTGCGCGCGCTGTTTCTCGCGGGCGAGCCGCTCGACGAGCCGACCGCGCAATGGATCCAGAGCGCGCTGAAGAAGCCCGTCATCGACAATTACTGGCAGACGGAAACGGGCTGGCCGATGATCGCGATTCCGCGCGGCATCGAGGAATTGCCGACCAAGCTCGGCTCGCCGGGCGTGCCGTCGATGGGCTTCAACCTCAAGCTGCGCAACGAAGCCACAGGCGAGGAGTGCGCGCCGGGCGAGAAGGGCGTCGTCACGCTGTCGTATCCGTTGCCGCCGGGCTGCATGCAGACCGTCTGGGGCGACGACAAGCGTTTCATCGATACCTACTGGGAGAGCGTGCCGAACCAGATGGTCTATTCGACCTTCGACTGGGGCGTGCAGGACGAAGACGGTTACGTGTCGATTCTCGGGCGCACCGATGACGTGATCAATGTCGCGGGGCATCGGCTCGGGACGCGCGAGATCGAGGAGGCGTTGTCGGCGCATCCGGCTGTGGCCGAAGTGGCGGTCGTCGGTATCGCGGACCCGGTGAAGGGACAGGCTGCCGCGGCGTTCGTCGTGCTGCGCGATGCGGATCGCATCAACGCGCCGGGCGCGCGCGAGGGCATGGAGGCGGAGCTTTGTCACGCGGTGGATTCGCAGCTCGGCGCGATCGCGCGTCCGGCCAGAGTGCATTTCGTGACGATGCTGCCGAAGACGCGCTCGGGGAAGTTGCTGCGAAGAGCGATTGCCGCGCTGGCCGAAGGGCGCGATCCGGGCGAACTGCCGACGATCGAGGATCCGGGCGCGCTGATGCAGGTGAGGGAAGCCCTGGGAAACTGAGTGCCGAAAACACGACGGGCGCGCGGTCCGCTTGAGGACCGGCGCGCCCGCCGCGACGCATCACAACTTATCGCGATCAGCCTTTCGCGTGCGCCTCATGCGTCTTCGGCAGCAACACCGTCAGCACGCCGAGCAACGGCAGGAACGCACAAACCTTGTACACGTAATCGATGCTGGTGGCATCGGCGAGATGCCCGAGCACCGCCGCGCCAACGCCGCCCATCCCGAACGCGAAGCCGAAGAACAGGCCCGCGACCATCCCGACCTTGCCCGGAATCAGCTCCTGCGCATAGACGAGAATCGCCGAGAACGCCGAAGCCAGCACGAGCCCGATGATCACCGACAACACGCCCGTCCAGAACAGATTCGCATAAGGCATCAAGAGCGTGAACGGCGCGACGCCGAGAATCGACACCCAGATCACTACCTTGCGCCCCACCTTGTCGCCGACCGGCCCGCCGATGATCGTGCCCGCCGCCACCGCCGCGAGGAACACGAACAGGTGGATCTGCGCGGCCTGCACCGACAGCCCGAACTTGCTGATCAGATAGAACGTGAAGTAACTCGTGATGCTTGCGAGATAGAAATACTTGGAGAACACGAGCAGCACGAGCACGCTCATCGCCATGATGACCTTGTTGCGCGGCAGCGTCGCATGCGCGACCTGCGCGCGGCCCTTCTTCGTCGCCGGATGACGCTTGTACCAGCGGCCGATATTCGCGAGCACGAACATCGCGACGAGCGCCGCCGCCGAGAACCACGCGATGCTCTTCTGCCCGTGCGGAATGACGATCAGCGCGGCGAGCAGCGGCCCGAGCGACGAGCCCGCATTGCCGCCGACCTGAAACAGCGACTGCGCGAGACCATGTCTGCCGCCCGACGCCATGCGCGCAACCCGCGACGACTCCGGATGAAACACCGACGATCCGCAGCCGACCAGCGCCGCCGCGATCAACAGCGTGCCGAAGTTGCCCGCGATCGACATCAGCAAGAGACCCGACAGCGTAAAGCCCATGCCGACCGGCAGCGAATAAGGCTTCGGGTGCTTGTCCGTGTACAAGCCGACGAGCGGTTGCAGCAGCGAAGCCGTGATCTGATACACCAGCGTGATGAGGCCGATCTGTCCGAACGAGAGCGCGAACTCGGCCTTGAACATCGGATAGATCGCCAGAATCAGCGACTGGATCATGTCGTTCAGAAGGTGCGAGAAGCTGATCGCACCCAGAACGGAATAAACGGTGCGTTGCGTGCCCGTGGTCGCGGAACCCGCGGCCGTTGCGCCGGCCGATGCGCCGGAAGGCGACAAAGCGCCCTTGTCGATGCTCGTTTGCATGGTGAATGGCTGATGAAAGCGAAAAAGTCCCGGTTTTTGGTCCATTTCAGTGCGGCATTTATGCGCAGGCTGAATTTCTGACAAGTTTAGGATGTCCCCGTTACGTTGTCCTGCCAAGCTTTGTCGCGAATCGGACAGGATAAGCGCTGCCATCCCCGTTGTTTCGTCTTACGCAACCATTTTTGGCCGGTTATAACAAGCACGGCGGGCGAACGCATGTTCGCTTTCCGATAAAAAGGCTCAAGAAAGCCGACAAACCTGCCGTACTCCGGTGGGGAAACCAGACCAGGCCAGGGCTTGCCGCACGACGGCTCAGTCCGCAGATCAAATCGGGGAAACGATCGATGAAACTGCTTTCGCTACGCGCCGCAAAAGACGCGGGCTTCGTGGCGCGCACCGACGCCGCGGCGACCGAAGAACACGCGCGCGAGCGCACGACCAAGCGCGCGCTGTCCGTCAAGGCATCGCTCAGGCTCGCTTTCGGGCTCGTGCTCGCGGGGACGCTCGCCATCGGCGCGATTTCGCTCACGCAGATCAGCCGTCTGAACGGCGCGACCGAATCCATCTACACGCAAGGTTATGTCGCAAGCCGCGCGGCCGAGGAAACGCGCGGCTATCTGCTGCGCGCGAGCCGTTCGCAGAAGATGCTGCTGACCGCATCGACGGCGAAAGAGCGCGACGATCTCGGCGCGCAGATCGAGCAGTCGCTCGCGGATATCGGCCGTGAGCAGGGGCAGCTCGCGCAATATATCGATCACGCCGACAAGGACGCGCTCGCGCAGCAAAAGAGCTTCTCCACCGCGCTGTCGAAGTGGAGCGAGAACCTGCGCACCTTCGTCAAGCTCGTGAAAGAGCAGCCGCTCGATCTCTCGCAGATGAACTGGCAAGTCGGCACGCAGGACGTGTCGCTGCTGGTCGAAACGGGCAAGCTCGAAAAGATGGTCGACGATCTCGTCGCGCGCCGCGGCGCAGCGGCCAAGGCGACGATCGATTCCGCCGCGTTCATCTTCCACTCGTCGTTCGTGATGGTGCTCGGGCTGACGCTCGCGTTGTTCGTCCTCGCGATCGTCGTCTCCGAATGGGTCGTGCGGCGCCTCGCCGGACAGCTCGGCGGCGAGCCCGGTTATGCGAAGGACATCGCGCGGCGCATCGCGTCGGGCGATCTCGCGTATCCGGTCAGGCTCAAGCACCGCGACGATGCCTCGATGCTGCACGCGCTCGCGGAAATGCAGGCGGGCCTTTCGTCGACCGTCGGCGATATCGCCGCGAGCGCGGAGGCGATCGCATCGGCGTCGAGCGAGATTTCCACGGGCAACGTCGACCTGTCGCGCCGTACCGAAGAGCAGGCAGTCGCGCTGGAAAAGACCGCGGCCAGCATGGAGCAGCTCACGTCGACGGTTCGTCAGAACGCGGACAACGCGAAGCAGGCGAGCACGCTCGCCGCGAACGCATCGGCGATCGCGGAGAAGGGCGGCGCGGTCGTCGGCCGCGTCGTCGAGACGATGCAGCGCATCGATGCGAGCGCGAAGAGCATCGGCGACATCATCGGCGTGATCGAGGGCATCGCGTTTCAGACCAACATCCTCGCGTTGAATGCGGCGGTGGAAGCCGCGCGCGCGGGCGAGCAGGGGCGCGGCTTCGCGGTCGTCGCGGGCGAGGTGCGCAGTCTCGCGCAGCGCTCGTCGTCGGCGGCGAAGGAGATCAAAGGGCTGATCGGTACGTCGGTGTCGCGCGTGTCGGACGGCTCGACCTACGCGCAGGAAGCCGGTGCCACGATGGAGGAAGTCGTGAAGGCGGTGCGCCGCGTCACCGACATCATGGGCGAGATTTCGGCGGCATCGGCGGAGCAGAAGACGGGCATCGAGTCGATCGGCGAAGCGGTCACGAAGATGGACGCGAACACGCAGCAGAACGCCGCGCTCGTCGAAGAAGCGGCCGCGGCGGCGCAATCGCTCGACGATCAGGCGCGGGCGCTGAAGTCGCTGGTCGGCAAATTCCAGTTGGCCTGACGCAAGACATCGATATAGAATCGCGGACGGGCGCGGCAGGGCGCCCGGTCTCGCGAAAGTCTTGGGCACTTGCCACGCAACACATCAATTCTGGATCGAACCGCAACGTCGAACCTTTATAGCCGCAGCGAGAACGGCGCAACAAAGGAACAACGTCATGTGGTCAACATCCTGTCCGATCTCTTCTTCCGTTTCCAATAGCGACTTACTGCGCGAACACGCGCGGCGTCTGCTTCGCCATGCGCGCGACGGCGACACGAGCGCATCCATGCCCGTCTTGCGACGCCTGCTCGCGGCAAGCGTCACGCGCGCGGAACGTCTCGCCGACCTGCACGCGATCCGCGACGATCTGCAACTGAAGCATCTCCTTGCGATGCTCGCCGCCGAACTCGGCTATACGAGCTGGGACGCCTGCAAGCTCGATATCGATGGGCAGCCCGGCGCGAAGATCGACCGTTATCGCCTCGATGCGGGCGCGTTCAACGACTACGAAAAGAACTGGTTTGCGAACGAGGCGGACGCGCTCGAATGGCAGCGCGCGCACGGCGGCTATATCGTGCGATACGGCGATCAGGCCGTGGCGATCCTGAAGCGGGAATGAGGCAGAAAGGCTGATGCGCGCAGGAGGGAAGCCGGTCAGATCAGCTCGACTTCCTTCCAGTTCGCGCTAAGGAAAAAACGGCTCAGCTCCTTCGTGAGCTCGTTCAGCGCGCTCATCTCGGGCGCCGAGATCTTGCGCACGTGCTGCGGGGACGTCCAGTCGCCGTAGATGAGCGCGACGGTCGAATCGTTCGATTTCACCGGCAGCAGCACGAAAGCCTGCGCCTCGCCGAGCGTGTCCTTGTACCAGCGCGGCAGGCGCGCATCGATACGCGCATCGTGTGCGTTCTCGATGAAGATGCCGACCGGATTCGTGATCGCGAGATGGAATACGTCGGGCCGGAACTCCGCGGAAAAGTGCAGTTGCGGCAGCATCGGCTCGACGCCGCCACCGAGCGCGAGACGCGCCTGGAACTCGTTGTTGGCCTGGCGCACGAACACCACGGTGCGCGACAGATGCAGACTCCCGAGAATCGATTCCGATGCCAGCGCGAGCGCCGGCGCGAGCGCATTTTTCGTCGGCAACGAGCGCAAGTCCTCCACGCTCGCGCCGATGCGCGCCTCCGCCGATACCTTCGCGCGCGCCATGGCATCGGCGTTCGCCTGCAGCTCGGAGATTTCGCGGATCACGCCGTCGCTCGCTTCCTCGTTCGCGAGCGCGAGGCTCATCGCGGTGAGGGTGTCCGCGTCGGTCTTGAGCGGTCCGCTGTAGCGGCTGGCGATATCGAACAGCACCGATTCGCGGCCTTCCACGGCGGTGTTCTGCGCGGTGAGCGCGTCGGCGACTTCGGTCGAATAGTTGGAGATGGCGCGCAGCCAGCGCACGTGCTTCGGCACGGTTTCATCGACGGGCGCGTTCGGATCGGTCGCGCGCATGCCTTCGCGGATGGTTTCCGGCAGCCGCCAGCGGTCCGCGGCTTCGAGACCGATTTCGTCGAAGGTGACGCCCAGAAGCGCGGCGCACGCGTCGCTGTCCGGGATGTTTTCCGATGCCGCCTTGCGCCGCAACTGATCCCACTCGTGTTCGAGATAGAACGCGACGAGCAGCTTGCCGATCTGCCGCATCAGCGTGCAGACAACCGCTTCCTCGGCGGAGCGCAGATCCTTGTGCTCGGTGAGTTGCCGCGCGACCGCGCCCGAGAGCAGGGTGCGGTTCAGTTCGAGCTTCGCGTCGATACGGCGCGGCGCGCTCTGATGGAAGTGATCGACGAGCTTCAGTCCCACGACGAGATGGCCGACAGCGTCCATGCCGAGCACCATCAGCGCGCGCGTGACGGTGGTGATGTTGCCGCCGAACGCGATGTACATCGCCGAATTGGCGAGGCGCAGCACCTTCTGCGTGAGGCCGACGTCCGACAGCACGACATGCACGAGCGACGTGAAGTCGAGGTCGTTGTCGTTCATCGCGGACACAGTGGTGCGCAGCGCCTGAGACAGCATGGGGAAGTCCCCGCGCTCGCTCATGCGCGCCCACAGCTTGTCCAGTAGTTCGGCCTTGGTGCGTGCCATTGCTAAAAGTTAAAAGCCTGTTCGTTACGCGACGGCTAACCCGAGGCGGCCCTGCAAGTTCAATCCGCCCTGACAACGAAATGTACACGTTATTAGGGAGTTACGGCGCGTCCTTCGATCAGAACGCGAACATCGCCCGCTCGTCACGACTCGTGCAACACCAGCGAATTCGACTGGAACGAGCGCGCCAGCTCGTCCGACGGCAACGCGTGGCTGATGAGCCAGCCCTGAATGTGATCGCAGCCGAGGTCCGCGAGCAAGTCGCGCTGCGCCTCCGTTTCGACCCCTTCGGCAACCAGTTCCAGCCCGAGCGACTGCGCGAGCCCGACGACCGCGCTCACGATCGCGCGGTTGTTGCGGGACGTAATCAGGTTCTCGACAAAGCTGCGGTCGATCTTGAGCTTCGAGAGCGGAAAACGTTGTAAATAGGCGAGGCTCGAATAGCCGGTGCCGAAATCGTCGACGGCGAAGCGGATGCCGATCGACGTCAGCGCTTCCAGAAGACGCGTCGCTTCTTCCGGATCGTGCATCAGGAGGCTCTCGGTGATCTCGAAGACGAGCCGGCGCGCGTCGATGCCGGTGAGCGCGAGCGCTTCCTTCACCGCCGCGGTGAAGCGCTTGTCGCGGAACTGCTGCGGCGACACGTTCACCGACACGTAATCGAGCCGGATGCCGATTGCATCCCACTGCGTGATCTGCATGCACGCGGCCTTCAGCACCCAGTTGCCCAGATAGTTGATGAGGCCGATCGATTCCGCGAGCGGAATGAACGTCGACGGCGGCACGAGCCCGTGCACCGGATGATTCCAGCGCATCAGCGCCTCCACGCCGACCACCGCGCCCGTGCGAATCTTCGTGATCGGCTGGAAGTAGAGCGAGAACTCGCCGTTGCGCACGGCTTCGTACAGATCCGCTTCGAGCTTCAGGCGCTCGGCGTCGGCGGGGTTGTCGTCGATCGTGTGGAAGACGAGCGCGTTGCCGCCCGATTCCTTCGCCTGCGCGAGCGCGTTATCGGCCATACGCAAGAGACTCGTCTGCGCGCCGTTCTTCGCGCTCTTGCCGCTCTGATCCGGATACAGCGCGACGCCCACGCTCGCCGACAAATGCGTGTGCTGCCCGCGATGCCGATACGGCTGCGCGATCGCGGTGAGCAGGCGTCGGCCGAGACTTTCGGCGAGTTCCGCCGTGGTGCCCGCCGGCAGGAGCACGGCGAATTCGTCGCCGGCCACGCGGGCAACGCGTTCGCCGTGCCCGGCCGTGTGCTGGATGCGGCGCGCGGTCTCGCGCAGGAGTTCGTCGCCGGCGTCGTAGCCGAGCGCGCGGTTGATGCGCTGATAATCGTCGATGTCGAGCAGCACGAGCCCGGCGTGCGTGCGCATCAGCTCGGCTTCGTCCTGCGCCGCGCTGATGGCCGTCTTGAGCGCGACGAGGTTGTCGAGGCCGGTGAGCGCGTCGTGGTTGAGCGTGTGCGTGAGCGACGCTTCGCGTTCCTGCCAGTGCGTCACGTCGAACGCGGCGAGCGCGAAGCCGGGCGTGCCGCGCGCGGCCGTCGATACGAGCCGCAACTCGACGCAGATCGGATAGGTGAGCGACTTCACGACGGTCAGCGTCGCCGATTCGAGCTTGCCGCTCGCGCGCGCCCGGGCGACGAGCGCGTGCAGCTCGTCGGCCTCTTCGGACGCGACGAGATCGTGCAGCGTCAGCATGAGCAGATAGTCACGGTGATAGCCGATGAACTCGATGCTCGCATCCGATACATACTGAAAGCGCAGCGCGTCGTCGAGCTGCGCGAGGAAATCGACCGCGCCGAGCATGGCTTCGCTCGCGCCGGCCAAAGCGGGCGCGACGGTTGCGGCTGATGCCGTGTTGTCGATGGCATCGCCGGGCAACGACGGCGGACTCGCCTCGGGATGCGAGTCGGGCGCGCTGTCGTGCCGCTCGCGCGCGGCGCTTCCCCATGCGCGCGCGAGCACATCGAGCGCGATGCGCCACGGTGTGCGGCGGGAGACGTTGATCCGGTTCGCTTGCATGGTCTCGTAGGGTTCTGGCGGCTGCGCTCGCCCGCGTCGGGCGAACGGCGGCGCGCGAAACGCCGCGTCTCGCGGGTTCCGGCCGGGACGTGCCGCGACGCGCGCGACACGCTCTATCAGGCGAGTTATCGGCCTTGCAGGGGATTTCTTTAACGGGTCACGCAGGTGCAACAATTCCCTTTGGGGATCAAGATTGTCCAGGAATTGTCGATATGAGGTTTCATATTATCTCGTCAGGCGAATTCGGGTACAGTGGCGCGTTTCCAGCGAGCACGGTTTCCCGCGAGTTGCGATCGATGCGGGGTCTTCGGCGCGCTGTTGACCACCAGAATTCCGTTCGACTCGTTCGCCCCATGATCGAATCCACTATGCTGCCGGCCTGCGTCATGGCCCGAACCTCCGAGCCGGCCTTCATGCAGAGCTTCACAGCGCCGCGGCGCGTCCCTGAGCGGTCTTCGTCATGCCCGATTCGTCCCTGAAGCGCACGGCGCCCGCGCGGCGCGGACAGAGCGTCTATGTCGGGCGTCAGCCGATCCTAGACAGCGACGGTGTACTCGTCGCTTACGAATTGCTCTTTCGCGACAGCCCCGACAATCGCGCGCGCGTTCACGACGACGTGCAGGCGACCGCGCATGTCGTCGCGCGCACGATCGGCGAGATCGGCGTGCCGGCCGTGCTCGGGCCGCATCCGGGCTACGTGAACATGAGCCGCGAGCTGCTGTTCGACGACATCGTCCACATCATGCAGCCCGAGCGCTTCGTGCTGGAGCTGCTGGAAAACATCACCTTCGACGACTCGCTCTTCAAGCGCTGCGCGCAACTGCGCAACGCGGGCTTTCGCTTCGCCCTCGACGACGTCGTGCGGCTCGACGATGCGCTGCTCGCCGCGCTGCCCTCGGTGGATATCGTCAAGGTCGATTTTTTGGCGGCGGATCATGACCATCTGCCGGAACTCGCGGCGGCGGTGAAACGGCGCGGCAAGCTGCTGGTGGCGGAAAAGGTCGAGACGCCCGACGATTTCACGCAGGCGAGAAAGCTCGGCTTCGACTTCTTCCAGGGCTATTTCTTCGCGCGGCCTCAGGTGCTTTCGGCACGTCGCGCCAGTCCCGCGCGCGGCTCGCTGCTGCGGCTCATGGCCGTGCTCGCCGGCGAGCCGGGCCTGCGCGAACTGGAAGCGGAGTTGAAGCGCAATCCAGACATCGTCGTGCAGTTGATGCGCCTCGCCAATTCGAGTGCGCAGACGCGCGGGCGGCGTGTGTCGTCGCTGCGCGAGGCGATCGCGGCGACCGGCACGCGCCAGCTGATGCGCTGGACGCAGTTGCTTTTGTACGCGGACGGCAGCGGTCTGCCGTGGCGCTCGGATCCGCTCCTGCAACTCGTCGGCACGCGTGCGCGCTTTCTGGAGCTCGCAGCCGAAACGCTGCGTCCCGCCGACGAAGCCTTCTCCGATGCCGCGTTCATGACCGGCATCTTCTCGCTCGTGCATGTCGTGCTCGACATGCAGCCCGCGGAAATTCTCGATAAGCTGCATCTGGCGGCGGAAATCCGCACCGCGATTCTGGCGGGCGACGGGCCGCTCGGCGCGCTGCTCGGCATCGCGCGGGCGGCGGAGCGGGGCGACGGTTCCGCCATCGACGCGAGCCGGCACGCGCAGCCATCGCTCGACGTGCTCACGCCCGCCGTGCTCGCGAAATTGCAGTTCGACGCGGCGGCGTGGTTCGCAGGACATCGCATGGATCAGGGCGCGGACGACGCGTAGAACGAGGTCATCTAAAGGAGCGGGCATGAAGAGCAGGATTCTCAGCTTTACGGCGGGTGGCGCCCTGGTGATCGCGGCGGCGATGCATTCGCTCACGGCGGGCGCGACGCTCAAACCCGGCGATGCCGCGCCCGACTTCACCGCGCAGGCATCGCTCGGCGGCAACGTCTACGACTACTCGCTCGCCGACGCGCTCAGGAAGGGCCCGGTCGTGCTGTACTTCTACCCGGCGGCATTCACCAAGGGCTGCACGATCGAGGCGCACGAATTCGCCGAAGCGGTCGATCAGTACAAGGCCGAGGGCGCGACGGTCATCGGCGTGTCGCATGACAATATCGATACGTTGAAGAAGTTCTCCGTGAGCGAGTGCCGCAGCAAGTTCCCGGTCGCGGCGGACGCGGACTCGAAGATCATCCGTTCCTACGACGCCTCCATGCCGATGAAAAGCACGATGGCCAATCGCGTGTCCTACGTGATCGCGCCCGACGGCAAGGTCATCTACGAGTACACGAGCCTGTCGCCGGACCAGCATGTCGCGAACACGCTGCAGGCGCTGCGTGACTGGAACGCGAAGCACAAGGCGCAGTGATACGGTTCGGTTTTAGCGGTTGAGCGCGCGGGAGACGCCATGCCCATCGTCGTCGGATTGATCGCCTTAGGGTTGCTGATTTACGGCGCGATATGGTCGTTCAACGCGCTTCATGCGCATTTCGGGCTGGGCGTGGCCGTTGCTGTGGCGATCGTCGTGTTGCTCGCGATCGCCGCGGGCGTGATGCGCTGGCTCGCGAGCCGCCGCGAGATCGCGCCGAACCTTCGCAAAGGCGAGAGCGGCGACTGGACCCACGAGCTCAGGACCGACTGGGGCGGCGTGCGGGTCGCGGCGGGCAAGCGTCTTTGCGATGTGCGCGTCGGTGACGAGCGCGGCAGTTATATCTTCGCGGACCTGCGCGGGGCGCGGATGCAGGAGCCGGGTGGTGGGAGCGGTGTGTGGCAGGTCGTGCTCGATGTGCAGGATGCCAAGCACGGCGCGTGGAATCTGCCGATGCGTGATCGCGGGGAGGCGCGCAAGTGGGCGCGTATTTTGTCGCTTGCGACGCAGCAGAGGCTTTGATTCGCCGGATCCCGGTTTCTTTTTGGTTTATTAGCACTGCCCCTGTGCGGGGCGGCAGTCACTTTCTTTGCTGCTGCAAAGAAAGTAACCAAAGAAAGCAGCTCGTCGAGGCCCACGGTCACACGCAGTTTGGCCATGCTTGCCAGCCCGTGGTGGCACTCGCCTAAGTGTCGCCCTCGAAGGACTTACCGGGCTTGGCTCGCGCACGGTCTGACACATCGCGCCGCTTGACTCACTGGTTCAGCACCAAATAGCTCCGGCCCGCTTCGCGGCCGTTCGGTCAATCGGGTTTGCGTGTGCTTCTTCTCCGATAATTTCCCTTGCATACCCAACGGCAGCGCGTAGCGCTGTGCCGAAGCTATTTGGTGCTGAGCCAGCGCGCTCAAGGTTATGGTTTGTCAGACCGTGCGCGAGCCAAGCCCGATTGGGCCTTCGAGGGCGACACTTAGGCGAGAGCCACCGCGGGCTGGCAAGCATGGCCAACGTGCGTGTGACCGCGGGCGATGAGAAGCTGCTTTCTTTGGTTACTTTCTTTGCAGCAGCAAAGAAAGTGACCCCCGCCCCGGGGAGGGGCAGTG
>Ga0160464_100411_pt1 | contig 33286 bp, 25 predicted proteins | sample HID1971I_E11MG_FD_108275 | JGI IMG/M metagenome (GOLD analysis project Ga0160464, IMG submission 108275) | Enriched millipede-associated microbial communities from UW Madison campus, WI, USA - HID1971I_E11 MG | ecosystem: Host-associated > Arthropoda: Insects > Digestive system > Unclassified ... | reverse complement strand
GTTCAGCACGCTGGACTCGACGTAATCGGCCAGGTACGGGCGATTAGCAACCGCAATGGTTTGCGCGCCTTCCTTTCCCGATTTCCCGATGAGTTCCGCCTTCCCCCAATCCAGCATAGCGATATCAACCTCGGGGCTATCCGAGCTGCTAATGGCCCAATCCGCACCAACCAGCATGGCTCCGCCGTTTCTCTGCTTTTGCAAGTGAAGCAGCTCTTGTCTAATCGCGCTTTGCGACAATCGTATCTCAATAATAAATTGCGGATACTCATTGGGAAGATAGGTCCTGGATGGATATGCGGTCCCGATAATCAGCTCATTATCCCAAGAAATGAGCGGTCCTCTCTCAGAGACCTTACGAGATATTTGATCCAATCTGTCCCGCTGCTCCTGTCCCAGATCTACGACATACCCTTGCGTCGTGATTGTTTTTTCGATAGCAAAAATATGAATGCCGATACTATCGATATAGGCGCTGGAGGATCGCAACATCTGTAGCTTGCCGTATAGCGCTTCGATCGCCTGGGCTTGTTGAAACCCGCTTAATATGGAGGACGCAACGCTTAAATCCATCAGACTGCGATCCGTAAAATATTGATATTGCAAGGAAATCAGCCTTTCGATTTCCCGGTCGAAGGACCGGGCAAAGAAATCGAGCTGCGCAACGACGGAGCCCGTGATTTCTTTGCGTACATTGGCTTCGCCCCTTTGATTGATAAATAATCCAAGCAGATACAAGGGGATGAGCAGCAAAACAAATCCCAATAGTATTTTGACCGATATGGAGCTGTTTTTCACACGCGCCTTTAACATGCTGCTTCTCTCTCCCCTGCCTGGAATACATCTATTCTACCCCTTCACGCTACCCAGAACCATGCCTTTCAAGAAATAGCGCTGCAGAAACGGATACAGGAGAAGAATGGGCAAAGCACCTAAAAACACTTGTGCGGCAATGGTTGTACGGTCTGAAATGCCTTCGTACTCGGCCACATTGTATAAGCTTGTATCCCGATCAATGACAACCGATCGAAGATAAGTCTGCAGCGGCATATGCTCGGGACGATTCATGTACAGAAAACCGTCGAACCAGGCATTCCAATGGTTAACCGCGGCAAACAGCGTTATCGTAGCCAAGGCCGGCAAGGAAAGCGGGACAAATATCCTCCACAGCGTCGTAAATTGTCCTGCTCCATCAATCAGGGCAGCCTCCTCCAATTCGCGCGGTATCCCCCGAAAAAAATTAAGTAGCAGGACGACGAGGAAAACAGGCACGGCGCCAGGCAGGACCAACGCCCATATGGAATCCAGCAGCCCAGTCGCCTTGACGGTCAAGAAGGTCGGGATCAGCCCCCCGCTAAACAGCATCGTAAACACGAAAAACCATGCATACCAGGTACGGCCCTTAAAAAAGCTCGACTCCTTGGAGAGCGGATACGCGATTAAGATCGCCATCAAAATATTAATTGAAACCCCCAGGCCGATTCGCTGAAACGATACGAGCATGGACTGGAAAAATTCCGGTTTATTTAATACATAGACGTACGATTTGAAATTCAAATCCACGGGCCACAGCGTAACAAGACCCGCCGTTGCCGGCGCGCTCCCGCTAAAGGACAGCGCCATGACATGAAAAAGAGGCAAAATACAAAGAATGGCCGAAAAACTTAGCAGAATAACATTAAACAGCAGAAATATCTTGCGCGACCAGCCAATATGTTCAACCATTGCATTCACTTCCTTTATGCTAAAAAATACGATAATTTGCGAGCCTATAGGCCAAGTAATAGGAAACAGAAATGAAAACAAAGGATACGGCGGATTTGAATAAGCCGACTGCCGTCGCCACCCCGTACTGGGCTTCCAGAATGCCGATGCGGTACACGAAGGTATCGATAATATCGCCGCTCTGATACACGGCTGGACTATACAAATTAAACACCTGCTCAAAGCCCGCATTGAGTATTTGGCCCATGCTGAGCGTCGCCATTAAAATAATGATGGGCAGCATGCCCGGCAGCGTAATATGAATCGCTTGCCTCAGGCGCGATGCGCCGTCCAACGCAGCCGCTTCATATTGAGCGGGATCGATGGAGGTAAGAGCCGCCATATACACGATCGTCGCAAAACCGAATTCCTTCCACTCGTTAGTCGCGACCAATACATACGGAAACCAAGAGTTATCGCCAAGAAAAAAGATGGGATCAAACCCGAATGAACGGATAATCATGTTCACAATGCCTTGCGAGGGCGATAACACATCAATTAAAATGCCACCCAGAATAACCCAAGACAAAAAATGAGGCAAATAAATCATCGTCTGGATTGTTCGCTTGAACCAAACCCGTCTTAATTCATTGAGCAGCAATGAAAAGCCTATCGGGACAATCAGTCCGACAATAATTTTGAGCAACGCGATATAAGTCGTATTCCACAGCACTTGAGTAAAGTTAGGCAATTGAAATACATAACGAAAATTATCAAGCCCAATCCATGGCGAACCCCACACCCCGTCCGCGGGACGAAATTTTTCGAAGGCGATCACGATCCCGCCCATCGGCACATAGTGGTAAATAAACAGCAAAACAAAGCCCGGTAAAATCATGAGATGGAGAGGGACCGATGATCCTCTTTTTTTTAACAGCATGGCTATCACTCCCTATAAAGTAATGGGACAAGGATCACTCCCCGTCCCATCGTTTCATACTTAATTCTTGTTGGCCGCATACCACTCGTTAACCTCGGCGGTAATCTGATCTCCTCCAAGCTTTTTCCAATCACTGACGAACTTTTCAAACTCATCCGGAGCGTCCTCGCCCATTACGAATTTAGTAAATACTGTCGTTTGAAGCGTGTTAAGCGACGCCCCCTTGTCCAGCATCGTTTTGGTAGGCGAACCAAAGAATTGGTTCCGGCTATAGAGCTTGTTTTCGTAGTATTGTTCGTTTACCGAAAAAGCGCCTCCTTCGCCATAGAGCTTATTGATGTACCATTGCTTCGGATCCTCGTTGTTCAAAAACTTCATAATGAAGGTATAATCGGTTAACTGATCTACGTTCAACTTGCTGCTGTCCTTTGAAGTAATGGCTTCCTGAATCGCCTTATACTTGATAATGTTGCGGGTCGGCGAGGTGAAGAAGCCAAAATCAGTGTACAGATGATAGTTATTAATCGAGAAGAAATAGGGATCATTTTCTTGCAAATTGTTGTAGCGTTCTACCGCTTTATTAGCCAACATAATTAGTGCTTCCGGATGTTGAAATGATTTGCTGACGACAAAATAGCCATTTGTATCCGCCGTAATTTGCGGTCGTGCCGGTTCCCCATCAACCGAGAGCAGCGGGAACGGCTTCCAATCCATAGCAGGATTCAGCTCGTAGCCTGCTTGATAGGTCGTGGTAGGCGAGGAAAAAGTCGCAAAGTTAATTCCGTTTTTGCCTGCGGAAATATCCTGAATCGCTTTGGTACGGTCCTTAACGGCAAACTCCTTGTCGATTTGGCCCGACTTATACAATTCTTTGAGCGCTAACAAAGCATTTTTCATTTCCGGCTGGATGGAGCTATATACGAGATTGCCGGAGGCATCTGGCAGCCATTGATCGAAATAAGCGTGGTGGCTGTTTAGAAATCCTGTGGCGCTTGCATTATTGGTGAAAAAATCTTTATAGAGCGCGATGCCATACGTATCTTTTTGACCATTCCCATCGGGATCATTATTTGTAAACGCCTCCGAAATGGCCAACAGATCGTCTATTGTTTTGGGTTCCGGCAAATTCAAGGCTTTAAGCCAATCCGTACGGATCCATACCATTTGCGACTGGTCGATCGATGCAACCGGCATTGGCAATGCCATCAGCTTGCCATCTATGGTTGACATTTTCATCGCGTTACCTGTCTCGCCCATCAGCGCTTTTAACTCGGGAGAGGCATATTGCTCAAAAATGTCGGTGAGATCCGCAATTTGTTCACTGTCAACCATTTGCCCAAGCTGCGTTTGATTGACCTGAAAGAAATCCGGCAAGTCTCCTGAAGCGATCGCCACATTCGCTTTTGTCGTATAATCCGTACCTTCCGGCGTTGTCCATACGTACTTCAGCTTGATACCCAGCTCTTGCTCGAACAAATCCGTCCAAACGTTTTTGTCATTGGTCTGACCGTCTACAAACTTTGCGGCATTGTACATCATTTTGGCTGATGTAACTTCGATAGGCGGATCAAATTTACCCTTTTCCGTTTCAGATCCGGCGTTTACATTTGTAGCCGGTTCCGTACTTTTTCCGTTATTTGTAGCCTGGTTTACGTTGGTAGCTCCATCGCTGCATGCGGTCAGTACGATCAGTGACGAGAGCCCCATCGCAATGAACCATTTCTTATGAAGTGCTTGCATGTCCATCCCCCTAGATATTGTTGAGAAGCAAGTTGTTCTATTACTGATTATAGAGGTAGCCGTGCCAGCGTAACTACGAGCATTTCATAAGATCCCTTATTCTTTTATAACCTAATCAAAGCAGAACCAGCTGCACGTTGCGTACGCCCATTTCTCTCCCACCCAGGTTCGATTCTATCGCTCGCCCTCGTCCTTATTTGCTCTCCCATGCAGGAGGGGGGATAGCGTCGGCCTATGAATGCCGGGAGAACAGCTCTTACCGGTTGCACGATACGCTCTGCTGCCGTAAGATAGACAGGAGGAGCATCTGCTTCTCTATATCCGATGAGGAGTGACAGCAAGTGAGCCAACGCAAGCAACGTACAAGAGCCGCCGCATCCGGCAAGCCGCCCGAGATGGCGGTGCGCAAGCTGTGGACGCGCAAGCCGCACACCCAGGTCGTCATCAATAAGAAAGCGGAACAGCGCCGCACGTTCTGCCGAAGAGGCGGAACGGACGGCGCTGTTTTTGCGCTTGGGGCGGCTTGCTGAGCCGGGCTACGGACTCTTGGGCCGCAGCGCTTCGCTATTTATTCCTCAGCCAGGTCGATTGACAGCAGCACGGGATCGTTGCCGGCCAACAGCAAGGTATTTGCGTTCGTGACCGTTTCCCCTGTGAGTAGATTTTTCCAGGCGGACAGCGGCTCTCCATCCACTACGATCTCAACCTCGTAATCCTCCCATCCGTAGTTCGCCGCATTGATCAGCAGCTTGCCGTCCTTTACGACCGAACGCCACTCGACATTTTGCACCAGCTCATCGGTATTGACATCGATCAACTCGACCTTCATCAGATCGAGACCGCCCAGCAGATCGATCATCTCCTCCCGGATCGCGGCTGCATCCGCAGTCGCAGGGATGACGATCGTGTTGGCGTGACTGAGCAGCTGACTCCGCGGCGTGGCGGGCAACAGTTGGTTCAGCTCATTGTACTTCAGCGCATCGGCCCCGGTGATGACCAGCTTGCCTCCCTGTTGCACATAGGCGAGCAGCGCTGTCAAGGTGTCGGCCGACACATGCGTTGCGTTGGGCACGACAACCAGCTCATGCTTCTCGAGCCCTTGAAGAGCGGCTTGCTTCTCCGTGACGAAGCCTACCTTCTGTCCGCTAAAGTTCAGCGCCTCGTAGAACGCATTCAGCTTTTTGACGTAAGCGCCGGTGCTCCATCTGTCGACGACATCAGGCGTACGCGCCTGATAGACCAGCGACGGGATCGAATACAGGATCGCTGACTTAGCCGTATCCTCCTGAAAAGCCGTCACTTCCTCCGCCAATCGGTTCAAGTCCAGATTGGTTCTGCCGATGGCGGCCGTAACATCGGGGCGATGCATGATGCTGCCATTAAAATCGCTGGCGTCATTATACGTGCGCTCCCAGACCCAGTAGGTCGTCGCTGTACGGTTGTGAATGGCGCCCTGCCACAGATTCGTGCGCGCGTGTCCGACCATCTCCGGGATGTAGTTGGTGTCCCAGTCCTGGATAATATGGTCCTCCGAATTAAAGACCGGCATCTCCTTGATCGAAGCTTGCAAATCATAATATTTGAACATATTCATGTACCCGGGAATACCCCAGCCATAAAAATTATACGCATCGTTGCCGCTGATTTGACTGAACTCGGCAAACTGCTCGACATCCACGCCCAGGTTCAGGCCGTTGCCTCCCCAAGCATAGTTCATAATTTTGGCATTGACCGGAATGTCCGGCGCCAGCTCATGTACGATGTCCGCCATCCAGCTATGCCATTCGGAGAAAAGCTCATTATTAAAGACGACATAGTCATAGAACTGCGGCGTGGCGCTTTCCGTTTGCGGCATCGGCACCTCGCTGAAGGCGGCGTAGCTCGTGCCATAGGCCAGATTAAGATCTGCGATGCCCGTATATTTCGTTTCCAGGTAGGTCTGCCATTCTCCCAGGTGAGCGGTCTCCAGATTAGCGTGGTAGGTCGACTCATTGGACAGAACGATGTTATGCAGCGACTCATAATTTTTCACCATCGGGATGAGCGTTCGCAAATAATCCTCGATGATCTCGCGCGATTTGGCCGCCTCGATATTAAAGCGGATGAAGCCGATGCTGTCGCTTTGGGTTTCCGGCCATTCCTCGAGCACCCAGGCTGGGAAATAATGCGGCGAGATGAGCAACGATACCGCAACGTTATGCTCCGCAGCCTGCTGCAGCGTTTGCTGTACGCTCACGATAGGATCGGTAGAGATCCGGTAGCCCTTCGCCGGATTCGGGGCGCCGATCTCTTCGAAATCGCCGTTGCGCAGCAAATTGGTGGACGTGCCGACCTTCACAAACGAGATATCGTCGATCCACAGGTCTGGCGTAACATCCTCGCTCAGGATGAGGAAGGGATAGCTGTTGTCATTGGGGCCTGTTGTGAACTGCGCCGTAATCTGCTGCCAGCCATACGTTCCATGCGGAACCAGCAAGCGATCGCCCCAGCCGCTGCCGCCGCCGATCCACGCATTTTGCACGCCGTTGCCCTTGACCCATGCGCTGACCTCGTAGGTCGTGTTCGGCTCTACCGTCAGCCACTGGCTCAGATTGTAGAAGACATGCGGTCCGTAGCTCGAAGCATTGCTGATATGAAGCGAAGCCGCCCCCCCGTGATAGACCGCCTGGTCCAGCTCGCTCTCAGCCTGGACGCCGCCAGACTCGGAAGGCGCCCATCCGGGCAGCGGCTCTTCGGGCACGATAATGCCGTTCGGCCCGATCTCGATCTGGATCAGGTTCGTCCCATAGTCTTCGAACTTCGGAATATCTGCTTTGACCTGGCCGAAATGGCCGTATCCGGTAAAGAACACGGGCCGCTTGCTCGGCGTCGATTCGCCCGCCATCAAGGTGTCCGCCATAAAGGAATACTGATCAATCGTGCTGCGATCGGTGACGTATCGCGGCACGGCCAGCGGCGTCTTCACGGCATTGATATAGTCCGTCAGCTGCGAGGTGGCTTCGCCTAGCAGCCGCTCCAGCTCGGTCGCTACATAATTCGCCCGCTCCAGCTCGCCCTGCAGGATATCCTCCCTGCCATAGCCGACGAAGTTGCGGATGACCGTAGCGTTCACCGTCTCATAATCGGTGGCCAGCTGCAACGTCTCGGCTTGCGACAGCAATCCGTCCAGATCCGCCAGACCCAGCTCCAGATCATTAAATCGGCCCTCCAGCACAGTCGGATTAGGAGAAACCTTCAGCTCCACCGTCCGACTCTGCGTCTGACTTGTAGCCAGATCGGTGACGAGCACCTCGCCGCTATACTCGCCAGGCTGCTGCCATTGCACCTCCACCGTTTTTCGGAATATCGTCTTCCCTGGCACCGTGATCGGCAGTGCTGCCGTCACCTGCTGGAAGGGCAGCTCCAGCTCAAAATCCCGCGACGCCGTCCCGTAATTCAGGATATAGACGGCATACGTTCCGTCCTCCTCGGCGACGATCGTCTCCGGAGCATCCGCAAAGGCGCTGAATGTCGCCGTAGTGTCAATCAACTCCAGCGCGCCGAATTTCTCGGGATGCTTGCCGAGGCCAATGCCCTGCGTCCATTCCACATACCCTTCGCGGCCATTGCCGTCATTGTCATTGATCAACAGACTGAAGTTCAGGCTCGACTGGACGCCTACAGGACTGCTCGCCATGATCGCATCCCATGGCAGCGTCGCTTCGTAGGTCGTAATCGTGCCAATGCGCTGCGTCAGCAGCGTGACGACATCCTTGTCCTCTACAGCCGTGCCCGCATTCCAACGCCAGACCTCCGGACCGCTGGCGCCTGCGGCCAATCCGTACTCCGCGCCGTAGGTTGCCCCGTCGGGACTGAACGCGATCTGAATGCTATCCCCTGACCACATCGATTCGGCCGCTACCGGATGATGCTGATCGTCAGTGACCGTCGCCGACAGATACAGATTGTCCGCATCGTAAGAAAACTCGATCTCAGCCGACAAGTCTGCTGCCCCCTGCCAGCTCGGAATGAGCACCTGATTAGCCCTAGCCGGCAGCTGAATCCCCATATGGACCGGCTCAGAGGCATGCAATGCCGGGATAAAGCTGGCATCGCCAAAGATCAGATGATGATCGTCAAAATCAAGCATGGACTCCCCGGCATTGGCCGAAGCCTCGAACGTCCAGGCAGGCTGAAGACTCGCCAGCAGCAGCGCAGCAGATAACACCATCCCCATTTCAGAAACCGTTTTCTTTTTTGTGTTCATTCCCATACCCTCCCGACTGTCATATGCAGTTATCCTTTTACAGCTCCCAATGTCAATCCCTTTACAAAATATTTTTGCAGAAACGGATAGAGCAGCAGAATAGGAAGCGCGGCTAAAAAGATTTGGGCCGATTGCACGGTACGATTGGACAGCTCCGCCAAATCCTTCATCTGATCCGCGGTTAAGGTGGTGAGGTTCTGAGACACGATCACCGTCTGAAGGTAAGTGGACAACGGATAGTTGGTTGGCGAATTCATCAGGATCAATCCATCAAACCAGGAATTCCAGTGCCCTACGACCGTCAGCAACACCAAGGTTGCCATGGCCGGCAGCGACAGCGGTACATAGATGCGCCATAAGGTGCCCCAATGGCCGGCGCCATCGATCAAAGCCGCTTCATCGAGCTCCCTCGGCAGCCCGCGGAAGAAGTTGATGAGCAGGATGACGTTGAAGACCGGGACAGCTCCCGGCAAGACGAGCGCCCAGATGGAATCGAGCAGACCCAGGTTCCGTATGGTCAAGTACCAGGGGACTAACCCGCCATTGAACAAAATCGTGAACACAAATAGCCAAACATACAAAGTTCTGAAGCGAAATCTGCTCGACGTCTTGGATAACGGAAATGCGATCAGCAGCGTCAGTCCCATACTCACTACAGTGCCAAGCACCACACGTTGAACGGTTATCCATACGGAGCGCAAAAATTCAGGCTTGTTCAGCATAAATTCATACGATTTCAATGTGAATTCGACCGGCCAAAACGTCACTTGCCCCGCTGTCGCGGCACTACTCGAGCTAAGAGAAGTTGCGAGCACATTAATTAACGGCAGGACACATAAAATCGCCATCAACATCAAAAACAAATAATTCACGACATTAAATACCATTCTGCTCTTTGAACTACGGGATGCCATACACCTCCCTCCTTAAAAAATTCTATAGTTGGCGAATCGGTATGCCAAAACGTACGACAGCCCGATTAACGCAAAGGAAACCAAGGATTTGAACAGCCCTACCGCCGTAGCTACGCTAAACTGCGCATTGTCCAGCAGCAATCGATAAATGTAGGTGTCCAGGATGTCTCCGCTCTTGTACACGCTGGAGTTGTACAGGTTGAACACTTGGTCGAAGCCAGCGTTCAGCACATTGCCCAAGCTTAGCGTCGCCAGGAGGATGATGATTGGGAAGATGCCGGGGATCGTAATATGCAAGGTTTGCTTCCAGCGATTAGCGCCGTCGATGACAGCGGCTTCATACAAGGCGGGATTGACCCCTGTCAATGCAGCAAGGTACAGAATGGTGCCAAAGCCGAACTCCTTCCATACATCTGAGAAGACAAGTACGAAAGGGAAGACGCTGTTGTCGCCGAGGAAAAACACCGATTCGAGCCCCAGCATATTTAAAAACTGATTCACGATTCCTTCCGACGGCGACAAAATATTGATGAGCACGCCGCCCAATATGACCCAGGACAAAAAATGAGGCAAATAAATGAGCGTCTGAACGCTGCGTTTAAAAGCGGACACTCGAACTTCATTTAATAGCAACGCCACGACAATCGGAGCGATCAAGCCGGCTATGATTTTCATCACGGCGATAAAAACCGTATTCCATAGCACCTGGCCGAAATCAGGCATCGCCAGGACGTACTTGAAATTGTCGAGGCCGATCCAGTCGGAGTTGAACATTCCCTTTACCGGATGAAACTTCTGAAAGGCAATCGTCAAGCCGGCCATCGGGATATATTGAAAGATAAGGACAGTAATGAGGCCCGGCAATATCATGAGGTGTAGCGGAAGCTCACTGAAGTAGGTTTTGAATTTCATATCCGATCACCTATCCGTAGGTAGAGGTCAGGTGAAGGCAGGACATGCCTTCACCTGGCGCTCTTTATTTTTGGGTGTTTGCATACCATGCATTGACTTCAGCCGTAATGTCGCTGCCGCCAAGCGTATTCCAGTTCGTCACGAATTCATCGAAGGTGTTGATGTCGCCGCCCATGATGATGCTGGTATAGGCTTCGCTGATTAATTTAGTCAGAGCGGCCGACTTGGCGCCCATGGTCTCCGTCGGCGCACCGACGAACTGATCGGCCATGATGAGGTCGTTTTTCCATTGTTCACTAATGACGACCCTGGCGTCATTGACCACTTTGTCAGCCCAGAATGTATTGTCGCCGGCTTGATACTTCGTAATTTTATTGAAGATCTCTTTTTCCGTCGGCACCAGGCTGTCCGCATTATTGTCCGCTATTGCTTTCTCGACGTTAACCGCATATACGATATCCGTATCCGGGTTCAACGTCTGCACGAGCGGATAGTGCCATGGCTCTACCCCGTCGTGAGCCCCAAATCTCGAGAAGTCCGTGTTGATGAAGCTGCGATCCACATACAGATTCATTAATTTGACCACGACCTCGGGGTGGGCCATGCCCTTCTTCACGGTGAAGAAATTGCTTATTGGATTCGGCATTTGCGCCTTGGCCGGCTGGTCGTCGATGCTGAGAATCGGGAAAGCCTTCCATTCCGACTCGGGAACATTATTCTTAAGATCCTGCAGCGGGAAAAACGGCGCCCATGTCGGGCCGATCCAGATGCCAACCTTGCCGCTCGTTACGCTTTCGTTGACCTTTGTCGTATCCTTCACGCCAAATTCCCTGTCGATCTGCCCGGTTTTGTAAAGCTCCTGCAGCACTCCGAGCGCTTCCTTCACTTCTGGCTGGATCCCGCCGAAGACGAGCTCGCCGGCATCGTTTTTAATCCAGCTGTTAGGATAGGCATGGAACCCGTTGAAGAACCCTGTCAGGCTCGGATAACCGAAGAGCCCCTTTTCGGCAGCGATGCCGAAGGTGTCGTCTTTTTTGTTCTGATCGGGGTCCTGCGTCGTAAAGGCTTGCGCGATCTTCAACAGATCATCCATCGTCTGGGGCTCCGCAAGCCCCAGATTCGTCAACCAATCCGTTCTTACCCAGATGACATCCGAAGTCCCAGCCAATACGGAGGACACATTGGGGATCGCCAACAGCTTGCCATCAATGGTAGCCGATTGCAGATAAGGGTCGAGCAGCTCTCTCACCTTCGGCGAGGCATACGCTTCATAGACCTGAGTCAGATCCTCCACTTGATCTCCGTCCGCCAGCATTTTCAACTGCGTTGATCCTACGACGAACAAATCCGGCAGTTGATTGGATGCGATGGTCACATTCAGCTTCTGGTTATATTGCTCCCCGCTTGAGGTCGTCCATTCATTTTTGATCTTGACCCCCAGAGCCTCTTCAATCTCGCGCGTCCAGTCATTATTATCGATGCTCTCTCCCTCGACGAACTTGACCGACGCGCCCACATCGCGAATCGATGTGATGGTGATCGGTGGTTCGTATTTGCCCAAGGGATCCTGATCTCCCTCGGCCGCTTCGGTCTGCTCTCCTGCGGCGCCCTCTGTCGGGGGCGGCGTTATATTCCCTTGGTTCTCTTCCGCAGTACTGCATGCGCCAAGGATCAGTGTACACATAAGCACGGACATGAGTAGCTTCGACGGTGTTTTCTTTTTCATTGTGCCCCTCCTGAAGATGCAAGAATTAGTATGATGCTTTACATGATTGATTATAAAACAAAAAGAAACGGCCCCAATACTGACCGTTTTTTACACCAAGCTATCTTTTATTTACTCGCTTTCGCGTTCCCTGAATTCTTGCGGCGTGACATTCATATACTTTTTGAAAAACCGATAAAAATAGTTGTCTGATACAAAGCCAACGGCAGCAGAAATCTCATGCATGCGATAGTGAGGCTGCTTCAACAGCGCAATCGATTTCCTCAGCCGTATGCTTGCAATCTCTTCCGACAAGCTTTTACCGGTTATTTGCTTGTAGGTGCGAGAGAGATACGAAGGATTGAGCGACACCTCCTGCGCGATCGAGGTTAGCGATACCTCCTGCGCCAGATGATCATGGATGTACGTATGGATGCGTGCAATGAGATGCTGCTCCGTCTCCGAGCGCTCGTTTGTTCGCGCCGTCTCGCTGGCCAGTTGCTTCGCCTGGATATACATACCGGGCGCTTCTAGCCAGGAGCCCCACTGATTTTCCGTATAGAGAGCGATCTCTGTCTTCAACAGCTTTTGGCATGTACTCTGGATCGCCTCCAGGCTGCCGTTCACAAACGACATCAAGCGCCGCTCCGCCTGCTCGTCCTCCACCGCTTCCGCCTCCAGCGGCTGGATGAACCAGACCAGCTCATCCTTGCCACTGGCAAACAACACCACTCGCGAGGAGGGAGATAACAGCTCTTCCGCGATGTTCTGGATCGCAAATTGCAGCAGCGGCTGTTCATGGCTGTGAAACTTGGACTGCCACAGCTCCAGCTTCCCCAACACCACCATGAGCGGCAATGACTCGACAAGCGGAACCTGCAATTCGGCAAACCGCTGCTGCAAGCCGCTCATCCGCGCAGGACTGCCTGCCAACAGCTCCGAGAAAAATGCTTTTTGCAAATAAGGCAAGGCCGTTCGCATCTGCGCCCTGGCGCTCTGTATCAGATGCTCCAGTTCAAATTGCGAATCGAGCTGATCGACGGCACGCTGGATCGTCTGAATAATCTGGTCATCGGACTCGGTTTTTAGCAAAAAATCAAAGCTGTGATGGCGAATCGCTTCTTGTGCATAGGAGAACTCATCATAGCCGGTCAGAAAAATCACCTTGCAATGCGGCCATTGCCGTATAATCTCCTTGTGCATCTGAAGCCCTGTCATCTGGGGCATCTCGATATCCGTCATCACGATATCTACTCTCAAGTCGTGCATGAGCCCCAGCGCCTCCCTCGCGGAGAAGGCATAGACGACCTCCAGCTCCGGGAGATCATGCTCTTCGATCAGCTCGACCAGGCCGCGCAGGATCACTTCCTCATCATCGACTAATAGCAATCTATACATCAAGCTCCTCCGTTCAACTCTATTCTCAGCTCGACCAACAGCCCTCCGTAGGCAGAACGCTCGACCCTCAAGCCTGAGAGGGGACCATACCTCAAGCGCAGACGACGATGTATATTTAATAAAGCGGTCCGCTCCAGCGACTGATCCTCGGTGCGAAGCAACCGATTCGCCAGCTCCTCGATATCGCTATCCCGCAGCTCGTCGCCATTGTCCTCCACCGTAATGATCAGGAAGTCCTGCGCATGCTTGGCCATGATTTCAGCATATCCGCCCGCCTCTTTGCCATGCAAGCCGTGTTGAAATACATTTTCAAGCAGCGGTTGCACAATTAACTTCGGTACAGACACCTTCTGCAGCGATTCCGGCAACTCCTCGATACGAAGCGTAATGCGTCTGGCGAAGCGCATCGATTGAATCTCGGCATACGCCGCAAGATGCTGCCATTCCTGCGCCAGCTCTACATAATCCGACGAATTGCGCGTAATATAGCGGAAGTAATCGCCGATATGCTGAATGACCTGAACGGATTTTTGGGTGTCGCCGGAGACGACCATCCGTTTGAGCATAAACAAGCTGTTATATAGAAAATGCGGGTTGATCTGAGCCTGCAATTGCTTCAGCTCGGAGCGCTGGGAGTTAATCTTCTGCTCATACACCTCATGGACCAGCTGCTGCAACCTGCCGACCATATGATTGAATTGCTCGTACAGGTAGCCAAATTCATCCTCGCTTTTCAAACTTAACTGCACCTTCAGACTGCCCTCCTCGATCCTGCCGAAGGCCCGCACCAGACGCTCGAGCGGCTTATGGATGAGACGGTAGATCCAGAAGGAAAAGGTGATGACCACCAACACGGAGAGAACCAGCAATACCCAGAACCATACGTAATACTGCTCCAGCTCCCCGAGGAAGCTGTTTTGCGGCTGCCACACAAGCATGAGCAGATCCAACTCGGCCGACTGAACAAATGAAATGACGTAGGTCTGACCCTCAAACCTCATCTCGTGCAGACCGGAGCTGCCCGTGCTCGGCGGCAAGGCTCGCATCTCCTGCTGGATGCGGTCGATAAACGCGGCCTGCTCCCCGGAGGAGAGCCACCACTCCTGTCCGCTGGCGATGAGCATGGCCCCGCCTCCATTGGAGGTGCCGAGCACGTCGCGGAGCGTGGCCTCGATCCACGCCTGGTCGAGATCGATCTCGATGACGAACTGCGGAGCCGTGCCCGGCTTCAGCAAGGCAGGATACACTTGCGCCAGGATGAGCATCTCATGCATGGCCAATATTTTGCCGTCGTGTTCGAATTGATGCTGCACATAGCGATCAATCGTTTCTTGCGGAATCCGCATCCCGTATGTCTCGGAGAGCGTACGCTCGAGCGCCGGGATGAATAGCTTGATCCGCTCGATGTAGCGGCTGGAGTCCTTCATGAAGGCCAATTTATTCTGGAGACGAAGGATCGTCTGCGTGCGTTCGAAGTCATCCAGCGAGGATAACAGTCCGCTCAGGCGGAGCAGGTCGCCATCGTTAATAAACTCTGTCTTCATCTTGTTCAAGCGACTCACCTCCGTCTCGAAGGAGGTCAAGTAGAAATGAATGCGGGACAAAAACGATTCCGATAGTTCGTCTTGAATTTTATTTTTGCTCAAGTGGTTTAAATATAGACTCAGCATCAGGATCGGCACCACCATCAGCAAAAAGGACAGCACAAGCTTCATATAGATCGACTTCCGCTTCTGCTTCAGGAATCGCGTCGAGTTGTGAAACAGCTTCATCTGGCCCTGCCTCCGATGCAAGTGATAGTTCCATGTCTTCAGTATCCGTATACTAACACGTTTAGGATCGACAAAACAGCCCTCCCACAGCCCCCTAAATGCGGTGTGGCTGTAGAAGGGCCTTTTTCTCTAGCTCTGCAGGTAACGGTAGAGCTCCTCTGTCAATGGAATTCCGTGCAGCAAGCGCTCTTGCTTGCGCAAGGCCTCCGGCTCGCCAGGCAGCATGACGCGCTCGAAGCCCGGAGCCGGCTGCATCTGATGCAGATCCTCCATCATGCGCAGCATATTGGCCATAAATGAGCTGCTGTCCGTAAACCTGCCGATATCAATCGCGCATACAAAATGCCCCAGCTTTCGGTGTTCCCCCGGATCGTCGCCATACATCTTGGGGACGTAGGGCCCGAAGGGCGAGCCGGTCAACAGCCCCGCGAATACATCCACAACCAAGCCCAGGCCATACCCCTTGGGCCCGCCGAATGGCAGCAATGCCGTCGCCTTGGCCGGATCGGCCGTCGGCTGCCCGGCAGCGTCTACGGCCCAATCGAGCGGGATCTGCTTGCCCAGATGCATCGACTCCAGCAGCTTGCCATAAGCTACAGCGCTCGTCGCCATATCGAGCAGCACCGGCGATTCGTCTCCCGCCGGGAAGCCGAACGCGATCGGATTGGTGCCAAAATACGCCTCGCTGCCGCCAAAAGGCACGACCATCTTGTCCGTATTCGTCATCGCGATGCCGATCATACCCTGCCGGGCCGCCATCTCCACAAAATAGGACAGTGCGCCGCAATGGCTGCTATTCACTGCGCTTACAGCTCCGATGCCATTCTCCTTGGCCAACGCAATGGCGGTGGACATCGCTTTCTCGGCCACGATATGCCCCAGTCCGTCATCCCCGTCCACGCGCGCGGTCGACGCGCCCGTCTGCAGGACGGACAGCTGGGGATTCGGATTAATGCCCAGGTGCGTCAGCTTCGTTATATAATGCTCCATTCGCAGTACGCCATGCGAATCGACGCCACGCAAATTGGCATGAATCAAAACATCGGCGGCAATCCGGGCGTTATGCTCCTCCACGCCTACCCGCTTAAACTTATCGACACACCATTCGCGAAGCTGCTCTTCGGATACGTTAATTAGCGTCATCTTATTCCTCCCAATAAGCCGCCCCTGGCAAGCTCCCGTCCATCACATACCCGCCATCGATCGTCAGCGTAGATCCGGTCATATACCTGGACTCATCCGAGGCCAAGAATAAAGCCGCATTGGCGATATCGTCCGGCTGCGCAATATCCTGCAACGGAATCCGCTGGAACAAGGCCTCCTTGACGGCAGGCGTATACATCGGCGTGGTCAGCTCGGTATACGTCGCGCCAGGAGACAGAATGTTGGCTGTAATCCGGTAAGGCGCCAGCTCCGTTGCCAAGGTTCTCGTAAACGATTCCATCCCGCCCTTGGCAGCTGTATAGGCTGAACAGGAGGGCTCCGACAGAATCGCATGAATGGAGGAGACATTAATAATTCGCCCGCCCTGCGCTTGCTCGATCATCGTCCGCGCGGCATATTTGCTCCCGAGGAAGCAACTCGTCAGATTATTGCGGATGACGCGCTCCCAGTCCTCTTCTTCGGTATCCACCACCTTGGCCTGATGGATAATCGCTGCGTTATTGACCATAATATTCAGCTCTCCAAAAGCAGAAAGCGTTTGCTCCATATAGCGAACCACATCCGCTTGTAATCCAACATCCGCCTGGATGAACAAGCCTCGGACGCCGAACGCTTCTATCGCTTGCACCACCTGCTTGCCCCGTGCCTCATTGCGGCCGATAATCGCCACATTGGCGCCTTCGCGCGCAAACCGCTTGGCAATCCCGGCTCCTATGCCTGCCGTGCCCCCTGTAACGATAGCTGTCTTCCCTGCCAATCTTGACATATGAGTTCCTCCCGATTGTGTGGTCATCCTTACAGCAGCTCCGTCGAGAAGGTGGACAGATACAACGGTTCGCCCGTTGTAATCGCCACATTCTGCTCTACGCGCATGCCCCATTCGCCAGCCCGATAGATGCCCGGTTCAACCGATGTCACCATCCGGGCCCGCAGTACATGCTGTGATGCGGGGTGCAGCATGGGGACAGGCTCATGGTACTTGAAGCCCAGGCCGTGACCTGTCAGATGAACGAACTCGCTCGCAAACCCGTACTCGGCAATACAATGCCTCCCTGCCGCATCCGCCGTCGCGCCCGTATTGCCCTCTCGCAGTAGCGGTCGAATCCGCTCATGCGCCTCCATAATCGCTTGATACGCTGTCGATTGCTCCTTCGTCGCCGAGCCGACAGCACGGGTTCTCGTCAGATCCGCCCAATATCCGTCCGCTACAACGGCCAGCTCCAGTACAGCGAGATCGCCTGTCTGGATCGTCCTGGCGCTCGATGCGGGGAAAGGGCTGAAGGCTTGCGCGGCGCGTGGCCCGCTCATCAGCTGCGCCCATGCGCGGACATGCTGCATGCCTTTATACTCGAAGCCAAAACGGGCAATCTCGGCCTCCACCGTCGAGGAGATATCGATCTCCCTGACCCCCGGCTTCAGCAGGTCTGCGAAGACAGCCAAGCCGCAGGCGGCAATCTCATGAACAATTTGCAGTTGCGAAATATCATACGGACTCTTAACCGCTCGCACCTCAAGCAGGATGCCAGTCGCATCCTGCAGCGCCGGGTTATGAAAAGCGGCCTGCAGCATAGCTGCCGTGCGTTGCGCGGGAATGGAAGGCTCGGCGGAATTCATCGGCGGCGCGATCGTTTCGAAGCTCGCTTCATAGCCGATCGTCTTGCCGATCAAGTCGTATGCCGTGGCAATATCCCGCAGCACCGTTGCCGTCTGATCATACAGATCGCCTGAGGTTAACGTTCCGCAGGCGACCCATCGGACATCCCGGATTCGATTTTTCCTCATGTACGGTTGCTCGAGATCCGTTACGATCAGCACCGGCTCGCCGGACTGCGGGCAGACCACACAGCCTACTCCGCTAACCGGCCAATACCCTGTCAAAAAAAGTACATTTTCCGGCAATCTGCACACGACGGCATCCAGCCCTGCGGACTTCATGTGTTCTTGCAGCTGCTCATAGCGCTCGATGGGAAGTCACCTCTCCGCCATTATGGTGTATTACTATCGCTGTCCCGTTCCTTCGACGCTAATATATCACATGATATTATTGCAAACAAGAAGCAAAATGGTTTCTTGACTTCGGTATATTATCTGATATATTAGAGATGATATCGATAGATTCGCTATAGTTGAGTCAAAACCTAAAGAGGGAGAGAGCACTTATGACAGCTGCACCACAGCCTGCGATTGAAGAGATGTATGCCTGGATCGCAAGCGAAACCGCGCGATGCATCCAGGATTGTCGGATTACCGCCGACGACGGGACGACGTTATTTATGCCGGGGAGCGCCCAACATACCCTGTATCGCGCCATCTGGACCCGGGATTTCAGCTATATGCTGCAGTACGCGCCTGAGCTGTTCCAGCCAGACGAGATCAAAGCAGCGATACAGTACATCCTCGACCGTCAGAGAGCGGACGGCGCGATTCCCGATCATGTAAGCGCTGCTGGGGAAGCGAACTTTCCGGTCTTCGGTTCCGATCCTGCTACAGACAATCCCTCCTTTCTGATCCAGGCTGCCGATGTCTATTTGCGTCGCTCAGGCGACATCGCTACGCTCCAGAGCTGGCTCCCTGCCTTGACGGCCGGTCTGCGATCCATCCCGCGCAACCGCGGCACCGGTATGGTATGGATCGACCCGCTGCGTCCCCATTGCAGCTATGGCTTTACGGATATTGTGAACAAAACGGGCGATGAGTTATTCTGTTCGCTGTTATTTCAAGATGCGTCCTTGAAGCTGTCCGCGTGGTGGGAGGAGTTCGGGATCGGCGATGAAGAGCAAGCCAACAAGCATCGGGACCATGCCCGTTATATTCGGGACCATCTTCATCAATTCTGGGATGAGGAAGCCCAACTGTACAACGCCGCTACCTATCATTGCAATCAAAACGATATCTGGGGCTCTGCTTATGCCTGCTCGGAAGCGCTCGCACCTGAAGCGGAGACGATGCACCTCGCCGTCTCCCTGCGAGACAAAAAAGACTTGTATGTGCTGCGAGGCCAAATACGCCATCTCCCTCTTCCTTATGTATGGGAAATGCTGCAAAGCAACTCCAAGGATTACCGAAACGGCGCCGGCGGGCAGAGCACGAAGTTCGTGCTGAGCAGCATCACCCCCGGCAAATACCAAAACGGAGCCTACTGGGCTACGCCGCTGCTCTGGATCTACAAATCCATCGCCAAACTCGATCAGGCGCTGGCCCTTGCTATCCTGACGGGTGCCATCGAAGACTTCCAAGCCAATGGCATCTGGGAATGGGTCAATGTCGGCGAGCATGCGGAACGAGACTATGTCGCCAGTGTAGTCTCGGCTTATGCCGCTATGAAAATCGCAATAAACGGCGAATAAAGCATGCCGCCAAACGAACAGCGCCGCACGTTCTGCCGCAGGGGCGGAACGGACGGCGCTGTTTTTGCGCTTGACGCGGCTGGCTGATCACTCGCCGAGGCTGTCCCAGAAGCTCTGGAAGGCGCCCGGCTCGACCTCGAAAAATACAGGCGCGTTGCTGTAGCGGACGAAGCCTTCGCCGAACAACACAAGCTGTACCCGCGTGTTGTCCGCAAGCGTCACATAGATGATCTTGCGATCCTGTCCATCATAGATATTGGCAACTCGCGCATCGTCCTCGGCGACCGGCTGGGCCGCATAGAGCGCAGCGATGAAGCTGCCCAGCGATTCGTCCGCCGCCAGCGGCTGGAGCTGCTGCAGACCGTTGTTCCAGCTGTCGTAGCCCTCCCATTGCGCCGATGCGACACGGCCCTCAAGCTGCAGCTTGCCGATCAGATCGGCGCCGCTGCTGACCGTGATGCCGTTGGTCATATCATACAGCTGGGCGAACACCTGACCATCGATGACCTCATAGGACATGACGCGGAAGGCAGGATCGTAGCCCTTGACCGCATAGATATCGACCGCACCGATGTTGGAGGCCAGCTCGATATAGTCGTCCTTGCCGCTCCACTCGTCGATGCCGCCCGTGGTCGTACCCAGCTTCTCGCCACGCAGCGCCTCGATGTTTGCGGCTTCGATCGACGTCCCCGACTGCGTATAGATGTTGTTCTGATAGACGACCAGACCGATCATATCCGCACTGACGCCGCTTGCCATATCCGGCAGCTCCATCTTGGGGATGACGACGGAGCCGGACGGAGCAACAGGCTCCACCTGCGCTACCTCCGTATCAGGCACTGCCGTCGGCGCGTTCACTTGGTTCCAGACGCTTGGCGCAGCCAGACCGATGCCAGCTGCGATGACGATGCTCGCCGCGATATAGAGCGTCCGGCGCGGCTTTTTCTGCTCCTGGCGCTGCGCTCGGACAGCTTGCTCCACATTTCTTTTCATAGCTTCGTTTGCTTTCATCTGATTCACCGCTTTCTTATAATTTTGTCGGAATTGATCCTCTTTCATGGGGTTGTGTCTCCTTCCAGCTCGAGTTTTAACAGCTCTCTTCCCCGCTTCAGCCGCATCTTTACCGCAGATTCGCTGATCCGCAGGATGTCGCTGATTTCCTTGACCGTGTAGTCCTCGTAGTAATACAGATGGATAACCGATCTATATTTGAGGGGCAGTGACAGCACGAGCTCGATCAACGCGCGATCCTCAGGGTCCTCTACAGCCGCCGTATCCAGCGACTCCAGCTTGACCTCGCGCTTGCGCCAGCCTCGACCCAGCAAGGACTTGCAATGATTGGTGATGACACGGATGAGCCAGGCTTTCTGGTGTTCGCCATCGTTGAATGCGGGTGCTTTTTCCATGAGCTTGATGAAGGTGTCCTGCGTCGCCTCCTCCGCATCCTGCCGTCTGCCCAGATGCATCATCGCTATTCGGAACAACGTGTCGGCATGCGTTTCATAGCTTTGTATCACGTGATCGCCCGGCCGGGGCACGGATCTTTGCATCAGTGTTCTGCCCTCCTTTATACCTTTAACACTCTTTAGGACGGCCGCAGGTCACATTTTGTTGTGGGAGGAGGACGATTTTTTCGTTATAGTGGACATCAGGAGGGGAATAGAAGCATGAAGAAATGGCTAAAACGGCTGGGCATCGCTGCGGCCGTGCTCGTAGCGCTCGTCGGAGCGGGTATCGCTGCCGTCTATCTGTGGGTGATCGAACGACCGACCGATAATGTGGCGTTCGCGGATATGAAGCCTTATGTATGGAATCAGGTCACTCTGGGGGATGGGGCGATGAATAGCGACGGCACGCCCTATCATCTGCTGACGCGCAAGGGCGAGAGCGCCAGCTGGATCGTCTTCTTCTCGGGCGGCGGCGCAGCGTGGGACGCAGCTAGCGCGGCGGAGCCGATCCGGCTGACGAATCTGCTCCTGGGACGGGATGTGGGGAACTACATGGACCGGATGCCGTGGTATCAGCTCACAATGCTAGACGGCCTGCTCGCAAGCGAGCGGGAGGACAACCCGTTCCGTACATGGAACGTGGCGTATATCCCCTACTCGACAGGAGACTTCCATATCGGCAATCGACAGGCCGAGTATACACGGTCCGACGGCGAGCCGTTCACGATGCGCTACAATGGCAGAGCCAATGTGTCCGCTGCGCTGGCCTGGGTGTACGAGCATATGTCCGCGCCGGACAAGCTGCTGATCGGCGGCGAGAGCGCCGGCGGCTTCGGAGCAGCCTTCTGGGGAAGCGAGATAGCCTCGCATTATCCAGAGTCGCAGATCTATCTCTACTCCGACAGCTCGTTCCTGCTGAGCGAGCGTTGGCCGACGATCGTCCGCGACGAATGGCAGGCGGAGTCTGAGACGCGCCTAGGCTTCACGCCGGAGGCCGATCTGATCGGCTCGGCCACGCGCAGCAATAGCGGCAGGCTGCCCGAGGACGCCGTCATCCTGCAGACCTACTCGCTCTACGATCAGATGCTGATCAGCTTCCAGCGCAAGCTGGCGCCGGAGCAGCCGCTGACGCCGCAGGGCTGGTCCGAGCAGCTGAGTCAGGCGGTCGCGGCGATGGACGAGGCGTTGCCGAACTACTATTATTATGTCACCGACTACGGCCGCGATAGCGACAGCGGCATGACCGGCCATACTTTCGCCACCCTGGGCACGCTGTACGAGACCGAGCAGGATGGCGTCCGTCTGGTACAGTGGCTGCGCGATCTCATCAACGGCGAGCAGCGCTACTCGGTAGGCGGAGAGTTGCTTGAGCGGTAACCCGTAATTGGTTACGCATCTTCCTCCGCCACGCCGAGCGCCTTGTTCTTCTCCTTAAATACGCTGTTATGCGAGGATACGCGAGCCGTGCGGCTTGCTTCGGGGTCGATGTATGTTTTGGCGTTGTTGACGGCGAGGACCGCATCCGTAAAAGCGCCCGCGATCAAATGAACCTTCGTCGCGTAGTCGGCGGTATCGCCAGCAACGAAAATGCCGGGCAACGTTGACGACAGCTTCTCATCGACGGGAATATTCCATTCTCCCATGACCATGCCCCAGTCCTTGATCGAACCAAAATCGCCGCGCAAGCCGTGGTTGACGATGACCTCGTCCACCGCCAAGCGTTCGGTCTCGTTCTCCAATTCGCCGTCATCATTCACCTTTGCGATCGTAACGGTCTCGATCGAATCTCCGGCCTCATTGCCATACAATTGGGATAAAGCATACGGGGTTCGAACATCGACGGAGGATTCCTTCATGCGCTTGACGTTTTTCTCGTGCCCGCCAAAGCGCTCACGGCGATGAACGACGGTTACGCTTGCGGCAATGGCTTCCAGCTCATTGGCCCAGTCCACCGCCGAGTCGCCGCCGCCCGAGATGAGCACCCGCTTGGACTTGAAGCGCTCCAGCTCCTGCACCGTATAATGCAGATTGGTCAGCTCGTAGCGGTCGGCTCCTTCGATATCCAGCTTGGCCAGCTTCAATACGCCAAAACCAAGGGCCAGCAGGAGCGTGCGCGTATGATGGCGCTCTCCGCTCTCCGCTGTGACGATCATCGTCCCGTCGTCCAGCCGTTCCAGATGACTGATCTGCTGCCCAAATACAATCTCGGGGTCAAAGGTTTTGGCCTGTTGAATTAATTGTTCTATTAATCGCTCGCAGCGAATCGGCGTCACGCCGCCTACATCCCATATCATCTTCTCGGGATAGAGCAGCATCCTCCCGCCCAATTGGTCCTTGGCCTCGATCAACTTGACCTTCATATCGCGCATGCCGCTGTAGAAGGCAGCATATAGTCCGGCAGGACCGCCCCCGACAATGGTCAGATCGTAAAGCTCTAATGTTGCGCTCATCGTTTGTTCCTCCTGTGTGTCTTCGGATAGCGTTCCTTAATGATGTGTTCGCGGCGGCTGTTCCGGCTAAGACGCCTGAACGGCATACAAGCGGGCGTATGTCCCATTGCGCTGAAGCAATTCCTCATGGGTCCCCATCTCGGCAATCCCCGTGCCTTCGAGCACGACGATCAAGTCGGCATGACGAATCGTGGACAAGCGATGGGCGATGACCAAGGTTGTACGATCCTTGGAGATTTCATCCAACGCCTGCTGGATTTCTTGCTCTGTCTTCGTATCCAGAGCTGAGGTCGCTTCATCCAATATCAGGATCGGAGCATTCCGCAAAATCGCCCGCGCAATCGATAATCGCTGTTTTTGGCCGCCGGACAACCGCACGCCCCGCTCTCCGATGATCGTGTCGTAGCCCTGTTCCATCGCCATGATAAAATCATGCGCCTTTGCCGCCCTCGCCGCAGCGAGCACAGCTTCGCGGGTCGCATCCTGCCACCCATAGGCAATATTGTCGTACACCGAGCCGTCAAACAGGAACGTATCCTGCAGCACCATCGATATATTATTGCGCAAGCTATGGAGGGTCACATCGCGAATATCGATTCCGTCCATCGTAATCGACCCTTGTTGCGGATCGTAAAAACGGTTCACGAGACTTGCCAGCGTCGTCTTGCCTACACCTGTTGTGCCGACAAGCGCTACCTTGCGTCCTGGCTCGATCGTCAGATTCAATTGCTCCAACACTGGCGTACCGTCCTGATAAGCGAAGGACACCTCGTTAAACGAAATGTGCCCCTGTACTCTCGGCAATACGACCGCATGGCGCTTCTCTTGCACATCTTCTTCTGTCTCGAGCACCTCGTATACCCGCCGAAGCGCTGCTGCTGCGCGTCCTGCCTGCTCCACTAATCCCGAGAACGACTTTACCGGGCTGTAAAACATCGTTAGATAGGCAATAAACCCGACAATGTCGGCGATGGTTACCTCTCCCGTGCCGATCAGGCGACCGCCGAAAATGACAACCAATACCGTACCAAGCGCCGTCACAAAGGCAAGCAACGGAACGGAGGTTTCATAAAACTTACTAGCTCGCAAATACGTCTTCGCATGTCTTATGGCCAGATGACTGACCTTGACTTGCTCTTCCTCCTGACGGTTGAAAATCTGGATTTCCTTCATCCCCGACAGATTCTCCTGTACTTTGCCAGAGATCTCCCCTCTAGCCTTGGAGTTCTCGCCCCACAATGGCGCCAGAAACTTGCTTTGCCATACCGTAATGGCAAGCAAAATCGGGACCGTAATTAAACTGATCAGCGCCAGCTTCACATTAATTGTCAGGAGCAGAATGCCAACGCCTACAAAAGTGAAAGCATTAATAATGAACTCGGGAATGACGTGAGCAATAAAAACCTCCGCCTCCATCGCATCGTTGACCACACGTCCCGTCAAATCGCCCGTTCTGCTACGGTTAAAATAGCGCAAGCTCATTTGCTGATATTTGCGATACAAGCGGGTGCGCAGATCCGCTACACAATGAAGCGCCGTGTAGTGATTCATATAGCCCGACAAGGAAGCGCCGATCGCTTGCAGCGTAGTTGCGCCTAACAGCAGCATGCCGATTGTTAACGCCTCCGATGCAAAATTGGCGCTGCCCTCCGTTGCCAATTGGGTCAAAGTACGCAGCGCCCACGGCAAATAAAATCCCGCAACCGTAGCTATAATAAGGCCGAAAAATCCAAGACTGTACGAAAGCCAATATTTACGCGTGCCTCTAAGGACGCGCCAAGCGATTTTCATGTTGCTCCCCGCCTCCTGCTCTTCTTTTTGTTTATCCTCGCAATCCCTTTAATTTTTCGTCTCTTCCAGCCGCTTCAGCAATTCCGACGAGACCGTATGAATTTGAGCGATGGTGGAATAGATGTCGGTATAATAATTCAAGCCAAATTTAATCTCAGCGACACGATGATTTTGAACAGCCTCCAGCGAATTCCAGATCGTATCGTTGGATAAATCCGCCATCCCATCATAGCTGTTGCGAATAATAAAGTCGCCGCTGTAATCCGCCAATACGTCAAAGGACAAGCCTTTCTGGGAAATCCCCTGATCCAGCATAGCGCTCTGAACCGTCTCGGGCGCGCGCAGTCCCAATGAAGCGTAAGCGACGCCTCCAGCACCGTATTTGTCGCCAAGCACATGCATGGTCTCATCGGCGCCGCCTTCAAAGACAGACACCGTATAGTTGTCAAAGCCAGCCTGCTCCAGGTTCGACTTAGCCGTCTCGACCGCCGCTCTATACTCCTCGATCGCTGCGGCTGCAGCCTCTTGCCTGTTCAGCACCTCGCCCATAAATGCAATCCGCTCATCCTGTGTCAAATCGATCAACGGAACCAGCACCGTCGGCGCAATCTTGGCAAGCTTGTCAACATAATCCTCGCCAATAACAATAATAAGATCAGGCTGCAGCTTCATCACATCTTCGCCGTCCCAATCAGGCATCCATTCCAGAACCGTAATATCTTCTACCTGCTCGGCAAAAGCCGCGCCATCATAGACGTCCGATATGCCGACCGGCTTGATGCCGAGCGCGACAACATCGCCCATCAAATATTGCGCGACAACACGCTGCGGATCGGCAGGCACCTCGATATCGCCCTTCACCGTGCGGATCGTTCTTGTTTCTTTGTTTGCGTCGTTCTCCATGGGTTGAAATTTGACTATATCATCTAGCCCTTTTTCATTGTAGAGATACTGAGAATCGTTATCAATATCACAATCGTGCATCGCGGCTATCTTTTTGTTCCGATATTCGCTTGGCGTCATCCGATAATATTTTTTGAATAGACGAATCAAGTTAAGCTCTTCCACCATACCGCAACTCATCGCAACTTCCTTAATCGTTGCATTGCTGTAGAGCAGTCCGTCCGAGGCCGCCTTGAGCCGCTTCACTGTCACATACTCCTGCAGGCTCACCCCAAATCTTCTTTTGAACAGCCGCGTCAACTGACCTCTGCTAATCGCAAACATATCGGCTATCGCTTCAAAAAGCACAGGATTCATATAGTGTTCATCCAAATAACGCTTCGTAGAGCTGACGGGGTCGGGCTGCAAAAGACTCAAGCCATAGGTGCGCAAGTCATGGTACACCTCGCGAACCGTCTGATACAATAACGTCTTGGCATGTAATTGCTCTAGCGGCGAAACAAGCAGCCAATGCTCTAGCATCTGTTGAAACAAGCTCTTCAGCAAAAGCGGATTGCCGGGCACATATGCAAACTGCTGGTCAAAGGGGTTCGATTGCTTCATCAAGCTATGCGCCTCTTCGCTCCGCTTGGCCGGCAGCTCTGCTTTGTATAGCGCCATGAACATATTCACAGAATCGTCCAGCGCCCATAGGCTGAGCTTGGTCCCCTTGCCGCCGTGAAGGACGGCAAAACGATCGACCGCATATACCGTATGATTTAATTGCACATTAGCCTTCCCGCCGCTGACAAACACCTGTATGCTTGTTGGCATGTGATAGTTGAGCAGTGGCTTGTTACAGTCAATGTGCCTGCAGCGGACATCCAGTAATGTGATGCTCGATTGAGCCCATAAGCGAGCCATGTTGTCTATTTCCTCAGAAGCAAACCCTTGCCTTGCTTCTCTCTCTGATTGAATCATGATCCCCACCTCTTAATATCATCCTGTCCACGTCTTCAAATGATTTTGATAATCAGTATCAATAAATTGCCTTGGATGAATTATACCATCAAAGAGCCTGCTAAGTGAACTTGCAATTCGTTTCGCTTTAAATCCATACACCAATAGACAGCCTTCGTATTGAAGGCTGTCTATTGGTCAACGATCCTTACACTTATAGAAAGCTTATTTATACTTGCGGTAGCTCTGCCAGCGCCTGGCGCAACGCTTCGATCTCGGCCTCGGGCAGATCGAGCTGGGGCGCCCGCATATGGCCGACATCGATGCCGCGCAGCTTCAGCGCTTCCTTGAAATACGACATGTTACTGCCGCTGCGCAGCGTCTCGCAATACTGGATGGCGATCCGCTGCAGGCGTCGGGCCTCCGCCAGATCCCCCGCCTGATAAGCGTCATAGACGGCGACGAACGGCTCGGGGTAGACGCACGATACACCGGAGATAACGCCGTCGCACCCCATTGCCAGCGCCGGAAGCAGCAGGCGGTCCGCGCCTTGCATGACCGAGAAGCGGCCATCCTGGATCGCCAGGTACTCATTGGTGCGGAGGAAGTCCGGGTAGCTGTATTTGATCCCTACGACGTTAGGACACTGCTGCGCCACGCGCTCGGCGACGGCTGTCGGCAGGTCGTTGGCCGAGCACTGCGGGATATTGTACAGATAGATCGGGAAGTCCTCAGGCAGACCCCGAGAGATGGCCACATAGTAATGCTCCAGCTCGCGCTCGTTGGCGCCCAGGAACTGCGGTGTCACGACGCCGATTCCGTCCGCGCCGCTAGCGTGCGCATGCTTGGCCAGCTCGATCGTATCCGACTGCGTAGCCGCGCCTGCGTGGATGTACACCGTCACCCGACCGGCCGCCGTCTTGATGACGGTCTCGGCGATCTGCTTGCGCTCGGCCGTCGACAGGCGCACCATCTCGCCGGTTGTGCCGAGCGGGAACAGCGCATGCACCCCTTTGCCGATCAAAAATTCGGTCAGCGCCTCCACCTGCTCCAGATTCACTGCGCCCTCCGCCGTAAACGGCGTCACCATCGCTGTCGTGATGCCATACAATCGTTTCATCTCTAACTCCCCGCTTCCCCATTCATAGTCAACTCAAGTCAGCTGTTGCCGCATCCGAGGCGTGTCAGCCGCCGCAGCCCGTCACGCTCACGGGCGCAACAGATGGGCAGGCTGCCGCCCCGCTATACTGTCGAGGATCGCCTGCGCTGTGACGATGCCTACCCGATGGTACGTCTCGATCGTCTCCGCTGCCGTATGCGGCGTCGCGAGCAGCGTATCCAGCGCAAGCAGCGGATTGTCCGCCGACACAGGCTCCTGCTCGTACACATCAATAGCCGCACCCGCGATCATCCCCTCTGTCAATGCCCGATGCAGCGCCTGCTCGTCGACGAGCGCGCCCCGCGCGGTGTTGACGAAGTAAGCGCTTCGCTTCATCAAGCCGAACTGCCAGTCGCTCATCATATGACGCGTCTCCGGGAAGCTCGGCAGATGCATGCTGACGATGTCGCTCGCCTGCAGCACCTCATCGGCCTCCGCGAGCCGCACGCCCAGCTCGCGGGCTGCCGCAGCATTCGGATATTTGTCATAGGCGAGCAGCTCCACCTCGAAGCCCTGCAGCTTCCTCGCCACCATCCGGGCGATATTGCCGAAGCCGAGCAGCCCGACCGTCTTGCCGGCCAGCTCCTCGCCGATCCTGCGGTCCCAGTAGCCTCTCTTGGCCGACTGCTGGAGCGCCGGTATGTTGCGGAGCAGCGAGAGGATCAGGCCCACCGTCAGCTCCGCGACGGCATTGCTGTTGCCGGCAGGCACGTTGGTCACCTGGATGCCTCTGGCCTCGGTAGCGGCCAGATCGATATTGTCGACGCCAACGCCGAAGCGGGCAATATGGCGCAGCCTGGGCGCATGCTCAAACACCGCCTCGTCCCATGTGTCGACACCCGCGATGACCGCGTCGATGTCGCCGACCAGCGGCAGCAGCTCCTCCCTCGTATGCGGACGGCCAAGCCGGTTTTCGATAATTTCGCAGCCCGCTTCCGTAAGCATCCGTTTGCCCTCGGCGCAATACAGCGAATAGTTGGTTGCCGTCACCAGCACCTTGCAGCGTTCCTGCATTACTTGACACCTCCGACGGTCATACCGCTGACCATATATTTCGACGTGAACAGATACATGATGATGACCGGGATCGATGCGATAATCGAGCCGCCCATCAGCGGTCCCCAGGCGAACACATCGCCGACGATCATCTCGGACAGTCCCAGCGTAATCGTCTTGTCCGCCGTCTTGGTGACGATGACGAGCGCATACAGATACTCGCTCCAGCACAGGGTGAACGCGAAGATAAAGGTCGCTGCCAGACCGGGAGCCGCGAGCGGGAAAATAATGCTCCGCAAGGTCCGCGCCCGGCTGCAGCCGTCGATCATCGCCGCTTCCTCGATCTCGACCGGGATCGACTTGAAGTACGAGATCAGCATCCATGTCGCATACGGGATCGTAATCGTCGGGTAGATGAGCATTAACCCGTAGATCGAATTGCTGATGCCGATCGCCGATACGAGCATATAGAGCGGGATGAAAAGCACCGCGCGCGGCATCAGATAGGCGTACAGGATGCCTTTGGAGATGAGCGAGCGTCCTCTGAACTTGAGCTTGGAGATCGCATACGCGGCCAGCATGCTGACCGCAATCGAGAACAGCGATACCGTGAGCGAGACGACGAGACTGTTGCGAATATTGATCATGAAGCCCTTCTCGTTCAGCAGCTTGGCATAGGCGTCCCAACTGAATGCCTCGGGCCAGAAGGTCGGGGTCAGCCGATAGATCTCGCCAGTCGACTTAAAGGAGGTATTAAGCATCCAGTATAGCGGGAATAGAGCGCACAGCAGCATGAAAGCCAGCGTCGTGTAGACGACGATCTGCTTGCCCAGTGAATTGTTCTCCATCGTTAGTTGCACCTACTCTCTCGAAAGCGAGCGCTTCGTTACGTAGTTGATGAGCATGATGAGCGGCGGCATCGTCAGGATCGCGATGGCGATCGCCTTGCCAAGACTCATATTCAGGAATCCGATCGTATAGCTGAGCGTGGACAGCACCTGCGTCGCGTTGGACGGTCCGCCGCGCGTCAGCAGCCAGATGATCTCAAAATCGTTGAGCGTCCAGATCGTCGTCATGACGCCGGCCAGGATCGCCACTTCCTTGACCGAGGGCAGCGTGATGAACCAGAATCGCTTGATCGCGCCTGCGCCGTCGAGCATCGCGGCCTCATACATATCCCTCGATATCGTCTGCAGGCCGGCCAGGATAGCGATCCCCATGAACGGGATGCCCCGCCACACATTGACCAGGATGACCGAGATCATCGCCAGATCGGGCTGCGCGAGCCAGCCCATCGGCTGGCCGATCAGCTTGAGCTGGAGCAGGATGTGGTTGAGCACGCCGCCAACGTCGGAGTAGATCCACTGCCAGGTGAACACCGAGACGATGGTCGGGATCGTCCACGGCAGGAACAGCAGCACCCGGAACAGATTGCGGCAGACGATCTTCTCATTGAGCACCAGCGCCATGATCATGCCGAACACCGTCTTGAAGAAGACCGCGACGCCGGTGAAGACGATCGTGTTCCAGACAGCCTTCCAGAAGATCGAATCCCGCATCAGCTCGATATAGTTGGTCAGTCCGGTGAAGCGCGCCGGCATGCCGACGACCTTATCGGTGAAGCTGAGGTAGAGGGCCCAGCCGAAGGGCAGGACCATCACCGCCAGCAAATAGATCAATACCGGGCTCATCAGCAGATAAGCAAGTTTATTGTCCAGTTTTGTTTTCATGCCGCATACCGCCTTCCGACTTGCCTACGGATTGTAAACATCCTGTATTTTGGATTGCAGATCCTTCACGGCCGCCTCCGGCGTATATTCCTGCTCGAGCATCAGCTTCTGGAACATATCGTTGACGATCCGCAGATTAAACACTTCGCCCGCTTTTGGATTGTAGGGGCCAGGGTAGCCGAGGAAGTAGAAGTCGTCGACCGAGTCGACAAACGCCTTGTTCTTCTCGTCCTGCCATACCGCCTCTTTGGTCAGCTCCGGATAGACCGGCACCGTGAGTGGCGCGCCTTCGACGATCCAGCTGTTGTACCACTCTTTATCGAGCAGATAGGCGATCAGTTGCTTGGCCAGATCCTTGTTCTGCGATTGCTTGAAGATGCCGAGCGAGTTGCTGATGCCGGGGATGAATACCCCTTCCGGACCCGCAGGATAAGGCGCGATTCCCGTCTTCTCATACAGATCGGGATTGTCGTCCTTGATCGTCGCCAGGATGCTGCCGGTGTTGAAGATCATCGCCGCCTGGCCGCTCAGATACGCTTTGTTGTTGCCGCTGTCGTCCCAGCCGAGCGCGCTCGGCGGCGTGCTCTTGTCCGTCAGGAAAATATCGCGGATGAAGCTCGTCGCTGCCACAGTGCCTGGCGAGTCGACGATGACGGTCTTGCCGTCTTCGGTATCGACGGAGCCGCCATACGACCAGATGATGCCGCGCGTGAGGAATTCGGCGTCCGAGTTGCCCTTGCCGTAGCCCATGCCGATGCCGTATTGCCCTTTGCCCGTATCGGTCAACGTCTTGGCCATCTCGCGCAGCTCGTCCCAGGTCGTCGGCGGCGCTGTGAATCCGGCCTGCTCCAGCAGGTCCTTGCGGTAGTACAATACTTGCGTCTCGCTCCAGAACGGCACGCCGTATTGCTTGTCCTCGAAGGTGACCGCCTGCTTGATATTGTCGCTGATCGAGCTGCCCTTGCTCTCCACTTCGCCGATCAGATCGGTGACGTCCTCGAGCACACCGCGACCGTAAAATTGGCCGATCTCCTGATAACCGAAGAAGGAGACGTCCGGCACGTCGCCGGATTCGATCGCTGCCGTCCACTTCGGATAAAAATCCTCGTACGCGATAATTTCCACGTCAACGTTGACATTATTCGCTTCGCCGAACTGCTTGGCTCGTTCCGCGATCAGCTTGTTTTGCTCCTCGAACAGCTGTTTTTTCATCCAGAACGTAAGGGTTGGCTTCTTCCCGTTATCCGTAGCGCCTGTGCCTGCGCTCTCTCCGTTGCCGCTTCCGCTGCTGCAGCCCGCAGCCAGTGCGGCGAGCAATCCGAGTGTCACCGTTTTTTTCATCCAGCTTGTCATTCGCTGTCGACCTCCGTCTGTTTGTGGTGGTTTGTGTTGGCCATGTATTTATCCTAAAGCGTTTTCATGTCCATTCCTAGGGCAACATTTTAACCAGGGGATACTAATTTAACACGATGCTTGATGCGGGGCCTTTCATTTTGTCATCAAAAAGGCCTTCGCCTGAAACAGACGAAAGCCAGGGCTTGATCATATCGGGAATGCTCTCGCAGTCTCATTTGCGTTCGGCTGCCGGGTCCAGCGTCTGACGATATTCCTGCGGCGTCAATGCGTAGTAACGCTTGAATACCTTGTTAAAATAATTCGGATTTTGATAGCCGAGCCTGATGGCGATCTCGTAATTTTTGAGCGACGGATCGGCCAACAGCGACGCCGCCAGCTCCATCTTCAAGCGCAGCACGTAATCGCTAATATTATCCCCGGTTTCCAGCTTGTATACTCGCGAGACGTGGACCGGATGCATATACATATGGTCGGCGATCGCCTGCAGCGAGACATCCTCTGTCAGTCGGCTGCGGATGAAGGCCTGGATTCGCTGGACCGCGTGCTCTCTGTCGTTGCGCGTCTCTCGATCCATCGACTGGCGCAGCTGCGCGCAAGCGCGCAGCATCCAGCTCTGCAAGGCGGCCGAGGAGCGACAGGCGACCAGCCCGGCGACATCCGACAGCTCGGCGC
>Ga0160464_100408_pt1 | contig 33407 bp, 15 predicted proteins | sample HID1971I_E11MG_FD_108275 | JGI IMG/M metagenome (GOLD analysis project Ga0160464, IMG submission 108275) | Enriched millipede-associated microbial communities from UW Madison campus, WI, USA - HID1971I_E11 MG | ecosystem: Host-associated > Arthropoda: Insects > Digestive system > Unclassified ... | reverse complement strand
TCTCGGCAGAGCGCCTAATCGGCGACTCCGCTATTGGTTGCTTCGCTAAGAGACTACGAATGTTACTTAAACCACGACGTAGCCTCAGTTTGCCCGCTGTGACCGGCGTTAAGAGACGTTCGGAGACACTTATGAGGTTGGGCGAAGCGAATGCGAGCGATTAAGCGTCTCGGCAGAGCGCCTAATCGTCGACTCCGCTATTGGTTGCTTCGCTAAGAGACTGCGAATGTTACTTAAACCACGACGTAGCTCCAATTTGCCCCTTATGACCGCCGTTAGGTGACGTTCGGAGACACTTATGTGTCGTGTCGTGTCGACAGAATCGACACGGTCCGTCCGAATATAGCAATGTGAAGGGAACACCCGTGCGCGGCGCCCGTCTCGCGATGACAATGCGAAGAGGAGGGGCCTAGGAGCCGAAAGTGCGGTTATGGTATGCTAGGCACGGAGGGATGACGATGAACGCGGACGATGTCCTAGGCGCCGAGACGTATAAGGCGATACCCGATGCAAGCAAAATTCATTATTGGTTCGCGGGCGTGCAGCCGTCTCTGCCGATTTACGTCGAGAGCATCGGCTACAATCCGATACAGGAAACGATCGACCGGAGGGACGGCTATCCATGCTTTCATTGGCTGCATACGGTGCGAGGGGAAGGGATCGTCGAAATTGCGGGACAGCGGATGACGCTCCCGGCCCAGACAGGCATCCTTCTCTATCCGCACATTAAACATAGCTACAGACCCGAAGGCTCTAGCTGGTCGACCGAATATGTTACGTTCGACGGGCCGCAGGCAGCCGCGATGATGGCGTCGCTCGGCTTTCGCCATTCGGAATGGTTCCGATGGGAGGAGGGCGCCGAATTGGCCGGCCATCTGGACGGTATGCTGGAGGCGATTCAGAGGACGGATGACCGGTCCGGTCTGGATGCGTCAAGCGGACTGTACCGGTTCTTGCTGCTGCTGAAAAAATACGGCCAAGTCCGCACCGGCTCTTCGCTGTTCCAGCAGATGGAGAAGCTGAACCCGCTGCTCGCTTGGCTCGATGACAGCTATGGCGATCCGTCCGTCGGCTTGCCGGAAATGGCGGAGCGGCTTCTGGTTACGCCTCGCTATCTGAATATGCTGTTCCACAAGGCGTTCGGAATGACCGCCTATACGTACTTGATCCGATTAAGGCTTTCGATGGCGAAAGGATTGCTGACCGGCGCGGAACGGAAGAGCGTTCACCAAATCGCCCATGAGGTCGGCTACCGGGATGCCAGCCATTTCATCGCCGTGTTCCGCAAGTCCGAAGGGATGACGCCGGAGCAATTCCGGAAGCTCCATTAGTCGATTTTGCGTATAGTAGATAACAAAATTCACCGCCATTCGACATGAGCGGTGCGAACAGGCAGGTATCGTCTATGCACCGATTGTTGTCCAGATGGCTGAACAATATGAAAATACGATCCAAGCTGTTTCTATCGCTGCTGCTCGTCGTGGCCGTCCCGGTGCTTATCGTCGGCCTGTTTCTGACGGCGCAGTTCCGCGAGAAAGTGCTCGACGACGCGGTATCGCAATCGCTGAACAACGTCTACCGGATCAAGCAGCGCACTTCCGAGCTGATGTCGGTGCCGATTGAAGCGTCGAATACGTTATTGTACGACGATCAGATGAAGCGTATTGTGAATACGACGTTCGATCGGCCGATCGACGTGTTTCTCGCTTATCGCGATTATACGGCATTCCACAATCTGATGACGCTGCATAAGGAAATAAGCAGTATCCGGCTATATGCGGACAACCAGTCGCTGCTTAATAACTGGGAATTTATGAAGCTTAGTCCGGCGACGGAGCAGACATTCTGGTACAACGCGGCGCTGAAGGACCCGCTCGCGCAATGGTACTATATCGACGAAGAGACGAATCCGGGCGTAAAAAAGCTGAGTCTCGTGCGAAGGGTCGACTTTCTGGAATATCGGACAAGCGCCGTGCTCGTCATTTCGGTGAATCGTACGGAGCTGGCCTCGATGCTGATGAACGAGCCGTTCGATACGATGATTATCGATGCGAACAACTATGTCGTGGCCTCTACCCGCAAATCGGACGAAGGACGCAAGCTGACCGACGTCAATATCGGGGAGGTGCTGGATTCTTACGGGGACGGGACGTATAACACAATTGTCGACGGGACGCGCTCCAAGGTGGTCGTCGAATCGCTCCATCCGTCGTCGAGCCGCAACGGGCTGCGGATCGTCTCGGTCATCCGGATCGACAGCATCGTGAAGGATGCGAACCGGATCAGCTTGCTCGGCTTGGGCGTTATGCTTATCAGCTTCCTTGTCGCGATTATTATTACTTCGTTCGTATCCCGGCTATTGTCCAATCGGCTTCTCGTGCTGAGCAGGGAGATGAACAAGGTGGCGGCCGGCAATCTGAAAGGGTCGCTTCGAATCGACGGCAACGACGAGATCGGTCAATTGTCCCGGCAGTTCAACGGGATGATGAACAGCATCCGCGATTTGATGGAGGAAGTGAAGGAAACGAATCATCAGCGCAATATGCTGCAAATCAAACAGAAGGAAATTAAGCTGCGGATGATGGCGAGCCAGATCAATCCTCACTTTCTATTCAACGCGCTGGAGTCGATTCGGATGAAAGCCCATATGAACAAGCAGACGGAAATCGCCCAGACGGTCAAGCTGCTCGGCACGCTGATGCGCAAAAATCTGGAAATCGGCGGCTCCAGCATCGCGCTGAGCGACGAGATCGAAATTGTGCGCTGCTATTTGGAAATTCAGCGCTTCCGGTTCGGCGAGCGGCTCGCCTTCGAGCTGGATATCGATCCGCAGACGCTGTCTCTTCGCGTGCCGCCGCTTATCGTGCAGCCGCTGGTCGAGAACGCGGTCGTTCATGGTCTGGAGACGAAGGAAGAGGGCGGCTGCGTCGTCATTCGAACGCGTGTGGCCGACGATGGCCAGAAGCTGGTCATCGAGATTGCGGATAACGGGCAAGGGATGGAGGAGCAGCGGCTTCGCCAATTGCTGGAGTCGCTTGAAGATATGGAGGATCGCGAAGGCTATCGAATCGGAATGAGAAACGTGCATCAGCGGCTGAAGCTGATGCATGGAGACGCCTACGCGCTGACGCTGGAAAGCACGCCCGAGCAGGGCACCTACATTCGACTGGAGCTGCCGACAAGGAGTGACGCTTATGTATAAAGTAATGATTGTAGACGACGAGCCGGCCATTCGGGAAGGCATGACGACGCTGATCGATTGGGAGACATACGGCTTTACGGTATGCGGGACGGCCGCGAACGGCAGAGAAGCGCTGGCGAAGGCGGAGGAGCTGAAGCCGGATCTGCTGCTCGTCGATATCCGGATGCCGGGCATGAACGGGCTGGAGCTGATCGAGCGTATTCGGGAGAGCAACGACCAATGTCATTTTCTAATTCTGAGCGGCTATTCCGACTTTGAGTATGCAAGGAGAGCGATCGGCTTCCGGGTAGACGGCTACTTGCTTAAGCCCGTCAACGAGGACGAGCTGTGCGAAAGACTGGAGCGGATACAAGAAAGTCTCATTGCGGAGAAGGAGGCGCATCGCCAGCACGACGAGGATGTCGCTTGGCGCGGCGAGCAGCTTGTGAAGTCGGTCGTAACCGGCGCGGCAGGCGACGGCTTGTCGAATGAGCTGTGGCAGCCGATCGCCAAGCGGCTGTCGCTCGAATGGTCCGGTTACCGGGTGGCACTGGCGGAATTCGATCCCGGCGAATACCGCGATCCGGGCCAAATCAACCTAATTAAGCGCAGGTGGACGAAGGAGCTTCAGGATGGCCATCGGGGATTTGTTTTTCTGATCGAGCCGTATATTGGCATTCTGCTGCGTCAGGAGGAGGGAGCCGGCTTGTCGGATGCGGGGCTGCTCCGGCTGCTGCAGGCGAACGGTTATACGGACGCCGTCTTCGTATCGGTCGGCTGTCCGGTGCCGTCCTTCCGGCAGGCCCGGCAATCGTACGAAAGCGCGCTAGCGGGTCTGCGGCATCGGTTCGCGCTCGGAGCGGGCGTCATCGTGAACGCGGATGAACCGGCAAGCGGGGGGACGGAAGCGGAAGGCGGGCTGTCGATCGAGGAATCGGCCGAGCATTTGTTCTATGCGATGGATATCGGGAACAAGGAAAGCGCCGTCCGGACGATTGCGGCGGCTGCCGAGCGAATGAGCGAAGCGCGTCTGTCCGAAGAAGCGGTGAAATCGAATTTTGCCCATATGCTGTCCACCGCCCTCAATAAGCTCGCCGCGGCCAATCCGAGAGCGTTCGCGTCCGCTCAGTCGTTCTCGCCGGCGATCTCGGACATCTTCCGGCAGAAGAGCATGAACGCGCTCGTCGCGCATGCGAATCGGATGATTGAAGAGACGGTTCGCCAGTCGGCCGACCACGGTCCGGAGACGATGATTAAGCGGATCGAGGATTTTATCCGGCGCAATTACGGCGAGAACTTGAAGCTGGAGACGCTGGCCGAGCTATTCAACTATAACAGCAGCTACCTGGGCAAGCTGTTCAAGACGCATACGGGCGACCACTTCAACACGTATCTGGACAAGGTCCGGATCGACAAGGCGAAGGAGCTGCTGGCGCAGGGACTGAAGGTGCACCAAGTCGCCGAGAAGGTCGGCTATGCGAGCGCCGATTATTTTCATACGAAGTTCAAGAAGTACGAGGGCGCCTCGCCTTCGGCATTCAAGGGCAAAGCTTGATCCCATGAAACACAACATTTATTTCGCAAACCGTGCGGCGATGCCGTGCGGTTTTTTATATGCAACCAAACAATGTCGGATTTGTACCGGATTTTATGCCGTATTTGTCGGGTAGGTTTGCGGGCGGGGCTGGTGTACGATAAGAATACAAATGAGCTGAAATCGCTTACAGCATAGTGGAAACGCTTAAATTCCATAATATACGGGATAGCGGGCTATCGAAATAGTATATGATTTTTGCGCGAATCTATCGGGTGCAACCACGATGAGAGCATCCCTTATGATGGAGATACACAAAAGGAGGGCTAGCATGGAAGCGATAACAAACCACACTAAAAAGCCCGGCGGTTTGAAACGCAATGGATTCTGGTTTAAGATGCTGCAGCAAAAGTATCTGTACCTCATGTCCATTCCGTTCGTCATTTGGGTGTTCGTATTCAGTTACTTGCCAATCTGGGGCTGGACGATGGCATTCCAGAAATTTAGACCGGCCCGCTCGTTCTGGGATCAGGATTGGGTCGGATTCAAGCATTTTGTCGATCTGTTCTCGGACGATCGCTTCTTCCTCGTCATGCGCAACACGCTTGCGATGAGCTTCATGAGTCTCGTTGCCGGCTTTACGATTCCGATTCTGTTCGCCGTTCTGCTCAACGAGCTGCGCAATCAGATGTTCAAACGGTTCGTGCAGACGGTATCGTATTTGCCCCACTTCGTGTCGTGGGTCGTCGTGGCGGGCATCGTGACCAAAATGCTGTCGATCGACGGCGGCGTCATCAACGATATTCTGCTTGGCCTGAACCTGATCGACAAGCCGATTCAGTTCATGGGCGAGCCCCACTATTTCTGGTCGATCGTCACGGCGTCGGATGTGTGGAAGGAAATGGGCTGGAATACAATTATCTATCTGGCGGCCATTACGGGCATCGATCCCGAGCAGTACGAGGCGGCGCGGGTCGACGGCGCGGGACGCTGGCGTCAAATCTGGCACATTACGCTGCCGGGCGTCCGGACGACGATTTCGGTGCTGCTCATTATGTCGATCGGCCATCTGATCCAGATCGGCTTCGAGAAGCAATTCCTGCTTGGCAACCCGCTCGTTATCGATTATTCGGAAGTGTTGGACTTATATGCGCTTAATAACGGCATTACGCAAAACCGGTACTCATTCGGCACGGCCATCAGCATATTCAACTCGGTCGTCAGCATTATTCTGCTCTTCGTGGCCAATGGCATATTCAAACGGGTGACGAAAGAAAGCATCATGTAGAGGAGGATGCCAGCCATGACCAGATCCCCAAGCAAAAGCAAACGGTTCGGCACGTCGATGAACGACAAGCTGTTCGATGGAACGAACGTGATCGTGATGTGCATCGTTCTTATCGTCACGCTCTACCCGTTCCTGAACGTGCTCGCCATCTCGCTTAACGATTCCAACGACACGGTTCGCGGCGGCTTGACGATTTATCCGCGCGCCTTTACGCTCAAAAACTACGAAACGATATTCGCGTACCAGGGCCTTGTTACCGGCTTTTATATATCCGTCCTTCGTACGGCTGTCGGCACGCTGCTCGGACTGCTCAGCGGCTCCATGCTGGCGTTCGTGTTGGCCCGGACAGACTTCCAGGCAAGAAAGTTCGTCTCGACGTTTCTGGCGCTGACAATGTATGTATCCGGAGGGATTATACCGGTATACATGCTGATGCGGGATTTGCACCTGATGAACTCGTTCTGGGTGTACATTTTGCCGGGGCTGGTCAGCGCCTTCAACGTGTTCATTATCCGTTCGTTCATCGACGGCCTGCCGTATGCGTTGCAGGAGTCGGCGAAGATCGACGGCGCGAACGACTTTACGATATACTGGCGGGTCATCCTGCCGCTCTGCAAGCCGGTGCTTGCGACGATCGCGCTGTTTCTGGCGGTCGGCCAATGGAATTCCTGGTTCGATACGTATCTGTATAACGGCAGCTCGCCGAGTCTGACGACGCTCCAGTACGAATTGACGAAGGTGCTTCAATCGACGACGAACTCGACCGACTACCGCGGCAAGAACATTACCGATCTGGTCACGAGTGTGTCGCCGGAATCGATCAAGATGGCGATTACGATCGTCGTATCGCTGCCGATTCTCGTCATCTATCCGTTCTTGCAGCGTTACTTCGTCAAAGGGATGACGCTCGGCGCCGTGAAGTCCTGATCTATTCATTCGGTATCAGCGGGGACAGGCCGTCCTGTCCCGTTATACAATATCTGATTTCACATTAGGGAGGGTCCTTATATGAAACGTAAAATTTTAAAGGGAACAAGCCTGCTGCTGGCGAACGTCATGCTCATGTCGGCGCTTGCGGCATGCGGCTCGTCCAAGGACAAAGAGGAAGAGAAGCAGCCGGAGTCGACGGGCAACGGTACGACGACGAACGAGACGACGCAGACGGCAGTCGATACGACGCCGATTACGTACACGATGCTTGCGGCCGACCCAAGCCCGGACTGGAACCAAATGCAGGATGAGATCGGCAAGCAAATTACGGCCAAGACGGGCATTACGCTCAAAATGGATTTTGCAACGGATGCGAACAAAGTATCGCTCGTCGCGGCCAGCGGCGAGTATCCGGACATCATCTCCGCCAAAGGCAGCTCGAACCTGTTCGTTGATGCGGGCGCGGTGCTTGAACTGTCGGATCTGATCGACAAGTACGGTCCGAACCTGAAGAAAGTATACGGTGATTACTGGAACCGTCTGAAATGGAGCACGGACGACGAAGGCATCTACGTCATTCCGACGTACGACGGCGTGAACAACACGTATTTCGACGCAGGCGGCGCATTCAGTCTCCAGCATCAAGCGGTGGAAGAAGCGGGCTATCCGCAAATCAAAACGGTCAAAGACTATGAGACAATAATCGCCGACTATGTCGCGAAGCATCCGAAGACGGCAGACGGCCAGAAGACGCTCGGCTTGTCGCTGCTCGCGGACGACTGGCGTATCATGATCTCCGTAACGAACCCGGCTTTCCAAGCGACGGGCGCGTCGGATGACGGCGAAGTGTATATCGATCCGAAGACGTATCGAGCGACATTCCATTACCGCCGTCCGGAAGAGAAAGAATATTTTCGCTGGTTGAACCATATGAACGACATCGGCTTGCTCGATCCGGAATCGTTCGTGCAGAAGGAAGACCAATACCGGGCGAAAATCGCGCAAGGCCGCGTCGTCGGCGTTATCGATCAGAAGTGGGGCTTCCAATCCGCTATCGACACGCTGAAGAAGGACGGCAAGCCGGGCGCGACGTACGGCTTCTATTCGGTCCAATTGGACGACAGCACGGTTGACCATACGTTCGAGCCGACGGGCTTCATGGGCGGCTACGGCCTCATGATCTCGAAGGACGCCAAAAATCCGGAGCGCATCATTCAGCTCCTCGACTACCTGGCATCCGACGAAGGACAAGTGCTTATCAACTGGGGGATCGAAGGCAAGCATTACAGCGTAAATGACGGCAAACGCATTATTCCGCAAGACATTCAAGACCAGAAGTCCAACGACGCGTCCAACTTCCGTAAAACGACGGGTATCGGTCTGTGGAACAACTATGCTCCGCATTACGGCGACGGCATGCAAGATTCGACGGGCAACTATTATACGACGAACTTTCCGGAGCAAATCCAAAAAACGTATACGGACGAAGATAAGAAAGTGCTCGCGGCATACGGCAAATCGACGTGGAAAGACTTCTTCCCTTCGGAGAAAGATTTTGCGGCCAAGCCTTGGGGCGCAGCATGGAACCTGCCGGTTCCCAGCGACTCCGACGCGAACATCATCTATAACAAATTGACGCCGATCGTCCGCAAGCGCATTCCCGAAATCATCCTGTCGAAGCCGTCCGAGTTCGATGCGAAATGGGATGCTTTCATGGCCGAGCTTGAGAAGAACGACGTAAAAAAATACGAGGACGAGTACACGAAATATATTCAAGAGCGGGTAGCGCTGTGGAGCGGCAAATAAGCCATTAAGCTCCGCTCCGGCAGCAAGCGTGAGCAAGACCAAGAGCCGCACCGGGCCGTATGGCGAGGGGCGGCTCTTGGCGTATTTTCTTATCTGGCGAGCTTGAATTCAGCCAATTGGCGGGGCTGAAGTTCGTTGCTTATGCAATCAAAGCCAATCTGTCATTATAACGGCTATCCGGTTCGTTGGAATTTGGATGAAGGCGGTTGACAGCATTATCCATTTCGGATAACATGCGTTATATAACGGTTGTTATATAACGTGCGGAGGTGACTCGGTGCCCCCAAAAGCGGAGCTGACAAAAGAGAAGATTATACTTGCCGCCTTCGAGCTGGTACGGGAGGAAGGTCTTGAAGCGCTGACGACAAGACGCATTGCGCAGCGGCTTCGCTGCTCGACGCAGCCGATCTACAGCGTGTGCGGCAGTATGGAGGAAATAAGAAACGGCGTGTATGCAAGGGCAAGCGAATGCGCCAAGGATTATATGACCGGATATAAGGACGACAGCAAATCGGCGGCGCTCAATCTTGCGATCGGCTTTATGCATTTCGCGCAGAAGGAACGGGAAATATTCAGAGCGCTTTATCTGACCGGCTATTTGCAATACGATCCGGACAAGGATATGCTGCTTGGCTTTAAGCTGTTGGGCGTAGATGCGGGCGAGCATTATTTTCAGCGGAGCAGTCGGATCTACAAGTTGTCGAACATACAGCGGAGACGGCTATATTTGAAGCTGACCATTTATTTGGTGGGGATCGGAACGCTGCTCAATACGAATACGCTCAAGCTGGACATGGACGAAATCGCCGAAATGGTGGTCGAGATGTACGAAATGCTGCTCGTCAAGGAAGGGATACAGTGAGGACACATTTAGCGCTCGGGGGGAACGAGGCCGTGGATCGGGAACTGGGACGTAAAATCGGTGAAGGCGGATGTGCGGAAGTGTACGAGTGGGAAGACGGCAGCAAGGTCGTTAAGCTGGCCAAGGCAAATACGAACGCCTTCGCCATACGCCGCGAGCTGAGCAATACCCGCATCGCTTGGGAGAGCGGGCTGCCGGTGCCCAAGCCGTATGGCTTTATCGAAATCGACGGGCGGCCGGGCGCCATATTCGATCGAATCGAGGGCGAGTCGATGATGCAGAGCTTTATGCGGCTGCTGCAGCAAACCGACCGTCTGCCGACGGAGTCCGAGAAGCCGCCGTTCTTTCATGAAGTCATTGACCAGACCGTCCGGCTGCTGCATCGGATTCACGGATTGCCGGCCGATAATATGCCGTTGCAAAGAGACGATCTCGAATATGGCATTCGTCATCAACGCCATCTCAACGAAGAGGAAATAGAGGCGGTCATTGCCCTGTTGGAGCGGCTGCCTCGGAAGCGGCAATTATGCCACGGCGATTTGAATCCGGGCAATATTATTGTCCGCGACGGCGAGCCGATCGCCATCGATTGGAACAATGCGACATGCGGAAGCCCGGAAGCGGACATCGCCGAATATGTCGTGATGATTCGTTACGGCATACTGCCGCCGGAGCTGTCGATGGAAGCGGGGGCGGCGTTCGATAGAATTCGCGAGCCGTTCATCGAGCGCTTCATGGAGGAGTATACCCGCCTGACCGGCATTACGTACGCGGACGTCGATCCGTGGATTGCGCCGATTGCGGCTCGCAAGCTATACGCAGACGCCATCAGCGAGGAGGAGAAGCAGCGTCTCGTCGACGAGATTAGAAGGCGAATGGGTCGCTAAAGGAACAAAATCGTGCGGGATTGCAGGCGACGATGAGCGGTTTATTGCGGAGCGCGGACGTTTGAACGGTGGATGAAGGGGCTGGGGGAGCATGTTGCTTTCAACTAACTAGATACTTAGCTGAAGAAGACGGGCGTGGGCGTTGCAGTTGCACGATAAGCAGGCTGTTTTTAACAGAACTAGGAGTCCCTCGGGGCTCCTAATTCTGTATGAAGCGTCGCAGCAAGAACGTCGACGGGACGGCGAGTATCGTTAGTTCTGCTGAGCCGTATCCGCCTCGAACCAGAAGGTGTCGCCCGTGCCGTTGTCGCAGCCGCTTAGCGCGTAATGGGCCGGAAGTTCGCCTTCTTCGGGCTCTAGCTTAACGGCTCTGCACATCGTGCTTGGCCGCTTCTGATCGTTTCCGAAGGCGTCCATCGAATTGTCATAGGTGTACGTTATGACCTCGGCGCCATCGTAAACCAACTCGTAGAAGATCGGATCGCCCTCGATTGTGTATTCCGTAATGCGCACCTGATCGGGAATGCCGACATCGATGTTGGATAAAAACAGGCTCCACCGATCCCCATGATGCAGGTTACCGTGAACGTTCACGATGTCGCCGTTTGCAACCGCCTGATCGGGGGTATACGGGTCGGAGACGGAAGGAAAGCTCGGCGGCTCGCGGCGAGTCTGCGCATCGGTCTCTTTCGTGGAAGGCATAGTGGGGGAGGGCGTGTCGGAAGAAGAAGATGGTTCACTGCCGCAGCCGGACAAGAGCAACAGGATTGCCGTTGCTAAAAGTAGCCACCATTTAACCATTATTCGATCACCTCGTCCAATAGACGGATTGGCGCTGGCAAAGGTTACACCCAATGAGGCAAGCAGCGATGCGATGCGTTTGACACGGGTGTTTATTTCGTTTTAACTTGAATCTATAGACTTGCGTCCGGCATAGAGCAAGAGCGAACGAAGGCGCAGCAGATGAACGATAGAATGGAGTAGTCAACATGTACCGCAGTTTGGAGCATTGCATCGCCGATTTGGACAAGCACGGGCATCTCGTGCGAATTCGCGAAGAGGTCGATCCTCATCTGGAGATGGCCGCGATTCATTTGAAAGTGTACGAAGCGGGCGGACCCGCCTTGCTGTTCGAAAATGTAAAAGGCTCAAAGTTCCGTGCCGTATCCAATCTGTTCGGAACGATTGAGCGCAGCAAGTTTATTTTTCGCCGGACGTGGGAGGCCGCGCAGAACGTCATCGCGCTCCGCAACGATCCGATGCAGGCGCTTCGCCGTCCGTTCAAGCATGTCGGCACCGGCATGGCCGCATGGAAGGCGCTGCCCGTCAAGCGTTCCGGTAAACCGCCGGTGGCAGCGCAGGAAATTCGGATTTCCGATTTGCCGCTCATTAAGCATTGGCCGATGGACGGGGGCGCTTTCGTCACGCTGCCGCAGGTGTATTCGGAGAACCCGGCTAAACCGGGCATTATGAATTCGAATCTTGGCATGTATCGCGTACAGTTAACGGGCAACGAATACGAGACGGACCGGGAAATCGGGCTGCACTACCAGATTCACCGGGGAATCGGCATTCACCAAGAGAGAGCCGCCCGTAAGGGAGAGCCGCTGAAGGTAAGTATTTTCGTCGGGGGGCCGCCTGCGCATACGTTGTCGGCTGTCATGCCGCTGCCCGAGGGGCTGAGCGAAATGACTTTTGCCGGGATGCTTGCAGGGCGCCGGTTCCGTTACGGCTACATCGACGGCTATTGCATTAGCCACGATGCCGATTTTGTTATAACGGGAGAAATTCATCCCGGCGAGACGAAGCCGGAGGGCCCGTTCGGCGATCATCTGGGCTACTATAGCCTGACGCATGAGTTTCCGCTAATGCGGGTGCATAAAGTGTACGCGCGCTCTAACGCGATCTGGCCGTTCACCGTCGTCGGCCGTCCGCCGCAGGAAGATACTTCGTTCGGCGAGTTGATTCATGAGCTGACGGGCGATGCGATCAAGCAGGAAATTCCAGGGGTGAAAGAGGTCCATGCAGTCGACGCCGCGGGCGTTCATCCGCTGCTGTTCGCTATCGGCAGCGAGCGATATACGCCCTACCAGCAGGTCAAGCAGCCGATGGAATTGCTGACGATTGCCAATCGCATACTCGGAACCGGTCAATTGAGCCTGGCGAAATATTTGTTTATTACGGCGGAAGACCATCGTCCGCTCAGTACGCATGACGAGGTTGACTTTCTTGCTTATATATTAGAGAGAATCGATTTGCGGCGGGATATTCATTTTCAGACGAATACGACGATCGATACGCTCGATTATTCCGGCACGGGCCTGAACAGCGGCAGCAAAGTCGTCTTCGCGGCGTACGGAGAGCAGAAGCGCGAGCTGTGCAAGGAAGTGCCGGACGAGCTGCGAGGGATTCGCGGCTTCGATCATGCGCGGCTGGTCATGCCGGGCGTCGTCGCGGTGCAGGCCGGGGCGTTCGCCGATTATGCGGCTGCGGAGCGGGAAATGCGCGGTTTCGGCGAAGCGATCAGTGAACGAGGGGCTTTGTCGTCTTGTCCGGTCATTATCGTATGCGACGACAGCACCTTCATGAGCGAGACGATCGGCAACTTCCTGTGGGCGACATTCACGCGAAGCAATCCTTCGCACGATATTTACGGCGTGAACGCCGGCTATGAATTTAAGCACTGGGGCTGCGACAATGTGATGATCGATGCCCGCGTCAAGCCGCACCAAGCGCCGCCGCTTATCGCCGATCCGGCTGTCGAGAAGCGGATCGAGCGGCTGTTCGCCAAAGGCGCCGTTCTCGGCGGATTGTTGTAACGAGGCATAGAAGAGTTCCCGAGGGTTATGGCGGGAACTCTTTTTTGCGAGCTGAGGCGGGCAATTGAACCGCGCCGGGCAGGTGATGTGGGCTGCAAGCGACTTTGGCAGACGCTAATTGGCGGCGAGCGGCTGTTGGCGCGGAGATAAGTGTCCAACAGGGACGCTTATCTTGCACCGGTAGTCTGCTCACGGTGCGACTGTGAGGGCTGGCCTCGGTGAAAAAGTAGTTAGTTGGGTGCTCGTAAGCGCCTAAGCGCCTAAGCACCTAAGCGCCTTACAAAGGCGCTTATCTCGTGCGTTCGAACGTATGCATACGGATAAGCGTCCGGGCGAGTCGCTTGTTCAGGGCAATTGAACCGCGCCGGGCAGGTGATGTGGGCTGCAAGCGACTCTAGTAGACGCTAATTGGCGGCGAGCGGCTGTTGGCGCGGAGATAAGTGTCCAACAGGGACGCTTATGCTGCACCGACGGTCTGCTCACGCGATGAGAGCGGTCGTTGAAGCGAGGATAAATGTCCGTCAGAGACACTTATCTCAGACCTGCGAGCAGACAAGACCATCACATATTCCGAATAATCCATCGGATTATTCGGAATAAAATGTCACGCCGCTTGCCGCCCATGAATACAATAGCTTCACGACAGAGATCGAGCCACCGCAAATAGTCGCAGCAACCCGATGCTGACACTTGACATTGACAAGGCTTATACGGGACAATATGGATAGGCTAAGCTGCCGTACGAACCAATCGTACCCTGAATATATCGTTGACCGGTCGCACTGGAGACGAAATCGGATGAATGGCCCATAGAGGCGCGCTGCGATTTCGTCTTTTTGGCTTATGCGGCGGCGGCTTGAGCAATACGTGCGTGCGATTCCGCCGTTGCCACGGATTGCAAGCTCTAATTCGATCCATCATTCATTAGGAGGCTGTTATTCATGTCCAATGAGCAGAAGAAGTGGCGCCCAGAGACGCAGGCGGTACACGCCGGCCAGACGATCGATCCGACAACGCTATCTCGCGCAGTACCGATCTATCAAACAACTTCCTACGGCTTCCGGGATACCGAGCATGCGGCTAACTTGTTCGGGCTGAAGGAATTCGGCAATATTTATACGCGCATTATGAATCCGACGAGCGACGTGTTCGAGAAAAGGGTAGCGGAGCTCGAGGGCGGCGCGGCGGCGCTCGCCGTCGCATCCGGTCAAGCGGCCATCAGCTACTCGATCTTCAACATTGCGGGCGCGGGCGACGAGATCGTATCCTCTTCCAGCCTGTACGGCGGAACGTACAACCTGTTCTCGACGACGCTGCCGAAGCTGGGCATTAACGTCAAGTTCGTCGATCCGTCCAATCCGGAAAATTTCCGTGCGGCCATTACGCCGAACACGAAAGCGATTTTCGCCGAGACGATCGGCAATCCGCGGGGCGACGTACTCGACATCGAGGCGGTAGCCCAAATCGCGCACGACAACGGCATTCCGCTTATCGTCGACAATACGTTCCCAAGCCCGTATTTGCTTCGTCCGATTGAGCACGGCGCCGACATCGTCGTTCACTCCGCGACGAAATTTATCGGCGGCCACGGCACGTCGATCGGCGGCATTATCGTCGACGGCGGCAAGTTCGATTGGGCCGCAAGCGGTAAATTCCCGGGCTTGACGGAGCCGGACCCAAGCTATCATGGCGTTGTCTATACGGAAGCGGTCGGCCCGATCGCTTACATTATTAAGGCGCGCGTTCAATTGCTTCGCGACCTCGGCGCATCGCTGTCGCCGTTCAACTCGTTCCTGCTGCTGCAAGGTCTGGAGACGCTTCATCTGCGTATGGAACGTCACAGCTCGAACGCGCTTGCGGTCGCGCAGTTCCTCGAATCGCACGAGTCGGTGGAATGGGTCAGCTACGCGGGACTCGCCAGCCATGCTTCCCACGAGCTCGCGCAGAAATATTTGCCTCGCGGCCAAGGCGCGATTCTGACCTTCGGCATTCGCGGCGGTATCGATGCGGGACGCAAGCTGATTAACTCCGTTCAATTGTTCTCGCATCTGGCGAACGTCGGCGATTCGAAGTCGCTCATTATCCATCCGGCGAGTACGACGCACCAACAGTTGACCGAGCAGGAACAGAGTGCGGCAGGCGTAACGCCCGGGCTGATTCGCCTCTCCATTGGCACCGAGGCCATCGAAGATATTATTGAAGACCTCGATCAGGCGATTCGGGCGGCCGTGTCGGACTCCGGTCAACAGGCTTAATAAGCGAGGCCTCCGATCCGAATAAATAAATAAAACAAGGGATATCCGATAAGCGGCTGCGAGCAGTCGATACCGGATATCCCTTTTTGACGATGATGATGATTTGCCGCAAACCGGGTAGCCAGGCCTCAGAGCCGGGAATTCGATTGATGCCAGAACCGCTGCACGCCGAGGTTATAGCCGTACGGGATGGAGTTGCGGGGCTCCTCTATCGTTATAAAATTTTAACAACGTTTAAAATTATTATTTGGGAGAGACGCGAAGCCTGTCGAAGCGTGGCGACGAGGAGTTGATTTTAGCAAAATTTTAACAAATAATAAGAAAGGGGCGGCGAAAGTACTCGGAAGAAGCGGCGAATGCACAAAAAAAGATACCCGCGATACGGCGGAGCGCCGTCAAGGGGTATCTTCGTCAATCGCAATGACCGTAAGACTACAGCACCAAGTCGCAAGCCTCGACCGGCATCCAGTGCTCTTCTTGACCGTCCCACTTCACGTTGCAGCCGACGGGGTTCGTCAGTTGCACCGAGATAGGCTGTCCGCTCGTATGCTCGGTCAGTGCGTTGTCGAGGTCGTTCACCGTCATTTTGCTCGATTCTCTCGGGTTATCGATGCCGCGTCCCGTGTAGACGAGCTTCCGATCCCGGTCGAATACGTAAAAATGCGGCGTCCGAAGCGCACCGTACGATTTGGCGACGTCTTGCGATTCATCCCGCAGGTATGTCCAAGGGAAACGCTGCTCTTCCATTCGTTCCACCATATGCTCGAAGGAGTCGAGCGGCTTTGTGCCAACGCTGTTGCTGTTGATGCCGACGAACTTGACGCCGCGGTCCGCGAACTTGTTCGCCGTTGCCCGCGTAATCTCGTCGGAGCCGACGACATAAGGGCAATGATTGCACGTGAAAAATACGACAAGCGTCTCCGCATCCGCGAAATCGGCGAGCGAGTAAGTGCGCCCGTCCGTTGCCGGCAACGAGAAGTCCGGCGCTTGCTGTCCAATCTGAAGCGTGAATGACATTGGAAAGTCCCTCCTTTTATTGTTAGTATAACGGCTGAACAAAGTGAAGGGCAATGTACGAATTTGATTAATTCCATAATTCTTTACGATATTTGAGCGGAGTCGTGCCGGTATGCTTGCGGAACGTATGCTGAAAATGGGACAGGTTGCCGAAGCCGGACGCTTCCGCGATTTCGAGCACCTTCCGATTCGTCGTTCGAAGCAGCTCTTGGGCGTTCCGAATCCGGACGAGCTGCACGAACTCGGAGTAAGTAAAGCCTGTCGAGCGGCGGAATAGCCGGCTCAGATGCGAAGGACTGAAATAAAACAGGGCGGCAACCTCCTCCAGCCCCAGCGGCTCGGCGCAGTGGGCCAGAATGTGTTCGATGACCGGCTGAATCCGGTCCTCCGCCGGCGAGGACGCAGACGGGGGCAGCACGGAGCGGCTGCCATGCTGTCTCATGGCGCGGCCGACGGCAATAAGCAATTGCGACAGCAAGGCATGCAGCATCGGCTCTCGTGCGGGACGGCCGCCGCCGAACTCCTCGCATAGCCGAAGAAGCAGCCGTTCAAGCTCTTGCCGCTCTTCGGCGAAGAACGGCAAGAGGGGAGACGGCATATGGAACGCCTCCAGATGCAGCGGCGTGACAGTCATGCCGCGATGCAGGTAGGAGGACGAGAATTGCACAAGAATTCGCTCGTGTCCGGCCACGCCGGGAGCGTCGATCGTCCGGTGGATGACGCCGGGCGGAATAAGGACGAGCGTTCCCGGCTCTACGGCGTAAGTCTGGTCCCGGACAAAATACCGCCTGCCGCCGGACAGCAGGTAGTACATCTCGTAGCTGTCCTCCATCTGGTTCGCCATGACGAAGGGCTGGCTTCGTTTGATTCGTTCCACGAACAGATACTGTTCGCTCATTGCATCTCCTCCCGGTGCAGGCTACAGCTTCGGCCATTTTATTGTAGAAGCATAATAACACACTTTTTTACGATAATGAGCATTATATGATTAGAAAATATTCGATTATTGCATTACGATGAGGATGTGCAGATCGAATATACGTTCAAGGAGCGTTCACAACACAGGAGGTATTCGACTTTGAAGGAGAGAAAATCATATGCGCTTGTCGGCTGCGGCAGCCGGAGCGAAATGTTTTATGGCGCGCTTGCGCGGGATTTCAGGGAAACGTCGGAGCTGAAAGCTCTATGCGATATTAACCATACGAGAATGGCGTTGGCGAACCGGTATTTGCAGGACAAATACGATCATCCGGCGATTCCGGCATACGGGGCGGACGCTTTCGATCGGATGATTGAGGAGCAACGTCCCGATACGGTAATCGTGACGACGGTCGACCGTCTGCATCACCATTACATTGTTCGCGCGTTGGAAGCGGGCTGCGACGTCATTACAGAGAAGCCGATGACCGTTGACGACGAGAAATGCAAAGAAATTCTCGATACGGTCGAGCGCACCGGGCGGAGTCTGCGCGTGACGTTCAACTACCGTTATGCGTCGTATCATTCGCGTATCAAGGAATTGATTATGCAGGGCACGATCGGGGATGTGCATTCGGTTCATTTCGAATGGCTGCTTAATACGCAGCATGGCGCCGACTACTTCCGCCGCTGGCATCGCGACAAGCGCAACTCTGGCGGTCTGCTGGTGCACAAATCGACGCATCACTTCGACCTTGTGAATTTCTGGCTTGGCACTTACCCGGAGACGGTGTTCGCGTTCGGCGATTTGCGGTTCTACGGGCGGGAAAATGCGGAGAAGCGCGGCGAGACGCAGTTCTACCAACGGGCATACGGCAGCGAAGCGGCGAAGGACGACCCGTTCGCGCTCCATCTCGACCAGAATCCGAACTTGAAGGCGATGTACCTCGACGCCGAGCACGAGGACGGCTACCAGCGCGATCAGAGCGTGTTCGGCGACGGCATTAGCATCGAGGATACGATGGGCGTAACGGTGCGGTACGAGAACAAAGCGATTCTAACCTACTCGCTCAATGCGTATATGCCGTGGGAAGGGTTCAACGTCATGTTCAACGGCAGCAAAGGGCGAATCGAGCTGAAGGTGGTCGAGCAGTCGTATGTGAACGGCGGCGGCGACAAAGCGCTCGAAGGCGCGGCGGAGGGCGTGAGCATACTCGTGTTCCCGATGTTCGGCACGCCTTATGCAGCCGATATTCATCAGGCCGAGGGCGGCCACGGCGGCGGCGATCCGGTGCTGCTGAACGACCTGTTCGGCGATCCGGCGCCCGATCCGCTGCAGCGCGCCGCTTCGCATATCGACGGCGCGATGTCGATCATGACCGGCATCGCTGCGAACCAGTCGATCCGCACCGGATTGCCGGTACGGGTGAGGGAATTGCTGAAGCGTTAGAAGCCTATGGCCCAAATGGTTGAATAGTCCCTGAGAAGCCATGCTTCTCAGGGACGCGGCCGTCGAGAAAGTCTCGACAGCCCGTGAACGAGAAATAAGCGCGCCCTCGAAGGTTCCTTGAAGCGCCCTCGAAGGGCGCTTATTTCGTTTGGAACTCTGCACGGAGTCGAATAAGCGCTCCATAAGGTTGTTTAATTGCTGGCGGGGTACTGGAAAGTAACGTTGGTTTAGGGATTAGGAGTCCATGCTGAGCGCTTAATCAGAAGTGGAATCGTTAGCGAATAAAATAACGGTCTGTGCCGAGCTCTTATATCACGTCAGGTAGACAGGTGGTCACCGGAACATACCCCGGGCGTCTTGCAACAAGACGCTGGGTTTCTTGACACTCTGAGAAGCGCCCTCGAAGGGCGCTTATTTCTATTGGAACCTCGCACACAGTCGAATAAGCGCTCTGCAAGGTTGCTTAATCGTTCGCAGAGTGCTGAAAAGTAACGTTGACTCGGGGTTTAGGAGGGGGAACGAGATGCTTAATTGGAAACTGTGTGGCTAGGGAGTGAAATAAGAATCTGTGACCGTCCCTTATTTCCTATTGGACATGGCTAGGAGAACCATAAAAAATGATCCTAAAGAACTATATTTTCGAATTTTACACTTAAAATCGATAGTTAACGTAAGGAATTGTTGCTACACACATATATTTTAAAGAAAATTTCCCTTAAATGAAACTAATTAATGTTATTAAATATAAAAAATAATTTATAACTATAAAATAATGAAAAAAATATGATATACAGATGAGTTAAATTCTTGTAGTATTATCTGGTGTTTTATATTTAACGAACCTTTAGTCCTATTAAACAAAAAGGGAAAGGATGTTATCAGGTACATAGATATAGGTTATAAGGACTACTTAAATCATGATAAAGGGGAGATGAATCCTTTGATTTGGAGAAGGTCGATCAGTCTGATGCTTGCCGCTCTAATCACACTTCAAGTCGTTTCGCTCGTTGCGAAGCCGGAACGCGCGGCAGCGGCGATTAATGCAAGATTCATACAGCCGAATGGCGTGGCAGCCGGAAGCACCTATACTTTGTTCCTCAAGAATGACGGGAGAGTGATGTCGGCCGGATACGGGAATTCTTATGAGCTTGGGACTGGATCTGCGTATAGCAACATCCCCCAAGAAATTCCGAATCTTAATAATGTCGTTTCGGTGGCTGCCGGAGGGGCCAGTGCTTCGTATGCCTTAATCAATGACGGGACCGTTAAGTCGTGGGGGGCAGGCAGCAGCAATTACGCGCTCGGGTTTCCGGACACCTCGTCGAGGAGCGCGCCGACGACCATTCCCGGATTGTCGAATGTTGTTCAAATCGCCGCAGGCTACGGCTTTGCGGCAGCGCTGCTAAGCGACGGAACCGTCAAAGTGTGGGGAACGAACGGCTACGGACAACTGGGGCTTGGGGGAACCGCCACAATCATCGCGCCCAGCTTGATTCCTTCCTTGTCCGACGTTAAACAAATTGCGGCAGGAGACAGGTTTATGCTGGCGCTATTGAATGACGGGACGGTCAGGAGCTGGGGGTATAACGGACAAGGTCAGCTTGGGCTAAACCATTATACGACGACGCTAACGCCAACTCTTGTAGCCGGATTGACGGATGTTCAGCAGATCGCGGCAGGAAGCACGCATAGTCTTGCGGCGATGAACGACGGCACGGTGAAGACGTGGGGAAGCAACGGCTATGGCGAGCTTGGCCTGGGCAGTACGACGACGATGAGCGCGCCGACCGTCGTTCCGGGACTGACTGGCGTGTCGCATATTGCGGGCGGTTACAACAACAGCTTCGCTACGATGTCCAATGGCGCCGTCAAAAGCTGGGGATATAATTCCAGCGGTCAACTAGGGACCGGAAATACGTCGACCTATACGACACCTGCGCTTCTTGCGGCAGAGACCAACATCAAATACGCCTTCCCGAGCGTGAATAACTCCTTCTCTTTCCTGATTACCAATGATTATTCCGTCAAGGCGATGGGTTACAACGGTTATTATCAACTGGGCTTATCGGATTCTACGAATCGGTCGACGCCGACGCTTATTCCGAGCTTTCAGTTAATCGGCGTTCCTTTGCAGATGGAGGCGCTCGATGCGGACAGGTTAAACACGATTAACGTTTATGCGGGATTCTCGTCCAATCACGCTTCCTTGTATGCAGGGGGAGTATTGAAGACATGGGGATATAATAGCAATGGTCAATTGGGTATCGGCGACACGGCGAATCGCAGCGGGCCTGTTACGGTGGCCGGCGCAGGCAATGTGGCGCAAGTCGTAGAGGGAACCGCTTTTACGGCTGCACTGCTTGAAGATGGAACGGTTAAAAGCTGGGGGTATAACGGAAACGGGCAATTAGGACTCGGCGATACGTCGACGAGACAGCAGCCGACGGATGTTGCGGGGCTGAGCGGCGTCAAGCAGTTAGCGGCAGGCGGGCTGTTCACGCTTGCGCTCATGCAGGACAGCAGTGTGAAATTTTGGGGGTATAACAACTCTGGACAAGCCGGTATGGGCGATACGACCAGCCGTTATTCGCCTGTCAGTATCGGTCTGACGGGAGTGAAGCAAGTAGCGGCCGGCGGAAGCTTCTCGATGGCGCTTATGCAGGACGGTACGGTCAAGGCGTGGGGAGCCAATTCGAACGGGCAACTGGGATTAGGCGATACGGTGTCCCGCTCGACGCCGACGACCATTCCGGGCCTAACCGGCGTAAGCATGCTTGCGGCCGGAGACTCGTCCGCACTGGCGATATTGAACGATGGAACGGTCAAGGCATGGGGATACAACGGATACGGGCAACTGGGCTTGGCAGATAAGACGAATCGCCTGACTCCAATATTAATACCGGGACTTTCGGGCGTGACGAAGCTTGCGGCAGGAAGCGGTCATGTGTTAGCCGTGCTGTCGGACGGTTCTCTGAAAGGCTGGGGCGATAACGGCTACGGTCAATTGGGAATTGGAAATACAAACCAGCAGTTATCTCCCGTAACCATACCTGCGGGCAGCGTGAAACAGGCCGTTGCAGGCCACTCTTTCTCGATCGTGGTGACGAACGACGGACAGATCAAGTCGTGGGGCAATAACGGATACGGGCAGCTTGGACTGGGCGATACATCCAATCGAAGTTATCCGGGCCTGTTCGTTGTCGATGGCGGTATTCAACAATTGGCAACGGTCGGCGATTCCAGCTATGTCTTGCTGAGCGACGGAACAATGAAGGCGTGGGGGTACAACGCCGACGGTCGACTTGGCTTGGGCGATACCAACAATCGTACCAATCCAACGGCAGTAACCAGCTTGTCTAATGTGAAGCAGTTCGCCGTTTCCACTACTCACGCGCTTGCGGTTCTGACGGACGGCACCGTAAAAGCGTGGGGCAATAACGGATACGGGCAGCTTGGCGTCGGCGATACGACCAGCCGCGTATCTCCGGTACAAATCAGCGGATTAACCAACGTAAAGGCGGTAGCCGCCGGAACGAATTTCTCCCTTGCGTTGCTGAATGACGGTACGGTCAAAACTTGGGGGTATAACGCCTCCGGTCAGCTTGGCTTAGGAGACACGACGAATCGAACCGCACCTGCTATCGCAACGGGATTAACGGGCGTGCAGCAAATCGTCGCCGGCGGTTCCATTGCTTTTGCATGGATGGGGGACGGAACGATCAAAGGCTGGGGCAGCAACGATAGCGGCCAGCTTGGCGTAGGGGATACGGCGGTTCGAACCGTCCCGGCGGTCATTGCGGGATTGACCGATGTGAAGCAGCTCGCGCTCGGATCCAACTATACATTGGCTTTAGCTTATGACGGAACAGTCAAGGCGTGGGGGTCCAATAACAGCTATCAGTTGGGATTCAGCGACAGCGTGCAGCGGACGACGCCAACGACCGTCGGCGCATTGAGCGGCGTGAAACAGCTCGCGGCGGGTACCCTGCACAGCTTTGCCGTTATGCAGGACGGAACGGTCAAGGCGTGGGGCTATAATTTCTCCGGGCAATTGGGTTTGGGGGATACAAGTACCCGTACGAGTCCCACCGGCGTTCTTGCTCTCTCTAACGTTAGCGAGATTGCCGCGGGCGGATTACATACGTTGGCCTTGCTAACCGACGGCAAGCTGCAAGCCTGGGGAGACAACTATTACGGCCAGCTAGGTCTGGAAGGCAGTCGATTAAGTCCCGCAACGGTCAAGTTCACCAAGCGGATAATTGCCCCGAGCGTTCATCTCTCGGGATCGAGCGGATCGGTCGTATCGGTCAGCTATTATATCGACAACAAATCAGCCCCGAGAGAGACTAGAAGTATAAAGCTTACGGGCAATATCGACCAGATCGACTTCGAACGGTTCAGTGCCGAGCTGCTGCCGGATGGAACGCATACGTTAATGATTCAAGCAAGCGACGGACTGCAAAAGCTGACAAGGCTGCAAGACTTCCTAACCGAGAATATGAGCAAACAGCGAAAATATGAGATTACACCGACGTCGAGCAGTATTCAAGTAACGGCGACGACGGCGGATTCCTCGGTTCCCATTCGAATTACGATCAACACGGGCGTATCGGGCTGGTATAGCAGTCAAGCCTCCTATAGCGTAAGCGGCTTGAAGCCGAATCAGAAGGTGCCCGTCAAGCTGGAGTACAAGATGCCGGACGGAATGATAGACTCGGAATCGATTACCGTCTATACGCTCGCGGCGGTGCCGTCGCTATCGACGACGCTGCTGTCGACAACGAGCGTTCAGCTTGTCTTGTCCGATACGAACCCGGCGAATACGGAGTATCAGATTCTAATCGGCGGCAAGAGCTTGACGAGCGACGGGAAGCTGGGCTCAGGCGACGTTTGGTTAACGATTCCAAGCAAGAAAATGGCAGTCACCGGCTTAACGGCCATGAAATCGTACAAAATTCAGATCAAAACGAGAAATCAGGACGGCGTCGAGAGCGATCCGTTCAATTCCTCCATTTCGATCGGTTCTGCAGCCGCGCCGCCGGCCGTTCCCAAGAACGTAAAAGCTAAACCGGCGGTTTCCTCCGTAAGGGTCTCCTGGCAGCCTGTAAGCGACGCCACGAGCTACCAATTGGAAATAGACGGAAGCACGACGCTTGTCGATGCCGGAACGAGCTTATCGTATGTTCATGGAGGCTTGACGGCGAACTCCGTTCATACGTATCGCGTTCGGGCCAAGAACGGAACGGTGACCGGAGCCATGAGCGACCTGCTGACCGTGCGCACGTTGATTGCGGCGCCAAGCGCTCCAATGGGCATTACGGCGGCAGCGACGGGCAAGACGATTACGATTCAATGGGGAAGCGTAGCCGGAGCAACGGGCTATGAGATTGATTGGGACGGTTCGATTCTGAAGAACGGAAGTCAATTGTCTTACAAGGCAACCGATCTTCTCCCCGGCTCGCAGCACGTATACCGAATCCGGGCGTTCAATGCGGGAGGAACGGGCGCTTGGTCGGCCTTTAAGATGATTTCTACTTCGATGAGCGCTCCTAGTGCGCCCGGCGGCTTGGCCGGAGAGGCGTCGGATAAAAAAGTTAATCTTACATGGAATGCGGTCCCGGATGCCATGTATTACGAAGTGGAAGCCGATGGGGTCGTATACCATAACGGAACGGCCAATTTCACGGAAATGACGAGTCTCTCTCCAGGCACGGCGCATCAATACCGGGTTCGCGCGGCGAACGAAATCGGCGCGAGCGCGTGGAGTACGACGTTGTCTCTGACAACCTTCCAGCTTCCTACGCCGAGCGGCGTAATCGATTATGTGCAGGATACGACGATCCAGCTAATATGGACGCCGGTCGAAGGGGCGGCTAGCTATACGATAGAGCTGGATGGAGCGGCGACCTCCGGACTGTCGTCGCCAACGTTTACAAAAACCGCGTTGTCGCCGGAGTCGACTCACACGTACCGCGTACGCGCCCAAGGAAGCGCGGGGTACAGCGGATGGAGCAGGCTGATATCGACGAAGACGCTTCCTGCCAAGCCGGCCGCACCGAGCGGCGTGAACGCTCTGGCGGGCAAAAGCTACATTACAATCAGTTGGGGAGCCGTTGCAGGTGCTTCGAGCTACGATATCGAGATCGACGGAACGGCTGTCATCGATAACTTCAATTCGACCTCCTATACCGACGATATGCTCGATCCTTACTCGCCGCATACGTATCGCGTCCGCTCCAAGACCGATGCGGTCGCGGGCGACTGGACCTCGCTGATTGCAATGAGAACGCTGCCCGAATCGCCGGGGCTGCCGTCCCGTGTCGTCATTACGTCGGCGGGCAGCATTGCGAATGTGAAGTGGGACGCGGATGCTACGGCTACCGGCTACGATATCGAGGTGGACGGGCAAGTCATCGATCTCGGACTGAAGAACGAATACCAGCATCGCCGATTGGCGGCAGGCTCCGAGCATAAATATCGCGTGCGTATCCGCAATCAAGCGGGAACGGGCGCATGGACCGGACTCATGATTAACAATACGCTTACCGCCAGAATGACGAAGGCGAATACGGTCGATCTGGGCTTGGTCGCGAAGGATGTCGTCGACTTCAGCCGCTACACGTTGAAGGTGACCTACGATGCGAACGCCATCGACATCGTCGATCTGTCGACGTTGACCGGAGTGCCCGAGCTGACGGCCGGACCGATTCCGGGAACGGACGTCGTCATTACCGAATTTAAGCCGGGCGAGATTACGTTCACGACCAATAAGGTTGTCAATCCGGGCGAGTCGTGGAGCGGCGTCATTAACGGCATTAAGATGAAAGCCAAGTATACGGGGGGCTCATCGCTTTCCTACACGGTATATATCAACGAGTAATGCGGCAAGTTGCATCACACTATTCGTTATTTATGGGAGGAAACTATGAACCTATCGCAGCGTATACTTGCGGCGATGCTTGCGCTCGTTCTCATCGGCGTTATGCCGCTTCAAGACGTTAGCTACGTCTACGCGCAGAAAGCCGGAACGAAGCCGCCATCGCGCTCGAAGATTGAAATCATCGTCAAATACAAGAGCGGCGAGAAAGGCCAGAGCGTACGGTCAAGGGTGAAAAGCAAGCTGAAGCTCGGCAAAATGGAGTCGAAGCATAAGCTGCGGCAATCCGGCGTCGAGGTGCTCGAAATCGGCGAGAGCGACGATTTGAATCAAGCCGTCGCCGAGCTGAAGAACGACCCGGAAGTCGTCTATGCGCAGCCGAACTATTTGTTGACGGCGGCCGAAGCGCCTGCGGACGAGCGTTTCGCGGAGCAATGGGGGCTGCTGAACACCGGCCAGAGCATCGGCTACAGCAAGGGAACGCCGGGGATTGATATCGGCGCGGCGGAAGCCTGGAAAGTGACGCCCGGCTCGTCTTCCACCCTGATTGGCGTGCTCGATACCGGCATCGATATCCAGCATCCGGATCTGGCCGATCGGATCTATGTCAACCGGAACGAAATTCCTGGCAACGGCATCGACGACGACGGCAACGGTTATATCGACGACGTGTACGGATGGGATTTTGCCAACGACGACAATAACGTATACGACAGCGCCTCCGACGACAAGCACGGGACGCATACGGCGGGCATCATTGCGGGCAGCGCCAACGGAATCGGCGTGCGAGGCGTCGCGCCGGGCGTCTCGCTGCTGCCGCTCAAATTCATTACCGGCACAACGGGCTATACGTCCGATGCCATTGAAGCGATAGCCTACGCGAAGCAAATGGGCGTCAAAATCGTTAACGCCAGCTTCGGCAGTCCGGACGCCAACCCTGCGCTCAAGGACGCGATTGCGCAGAGCGGCATTCTGTTCGTGGCCGCGGCGGGCAATAACGGGCGGGACATCGCGGTCAATCCCGTATATCCGGCCGCCTATACGCTGCCGAACGTCGTGTCCGTCGCCGCTCTGGGCAATACGGGCAAGCTGGCCTCCTTCTCGAATTACGGGGCGAAGATCGACACGGCCGCTCCGGGGGAAGGCATTATGAGCACGCTGCCGGAGGAGCAATATGGCTTTCAGAGCGGGACGTCCGCGGCGGCGGCTATGGTATCCGGCATCGCGGCGCTCGTGCAGAGCCGCTTCCCCGACTTAACCGGCGAGCAGATTGCCGGTCGCCTTAAAGCAGGAACGACGCGGCTTGCGGCGCTTGCGGGCAAGACGGCGACGGGAGGCGTCGCGCATGCGGGCAAGGCGATCGAATCGTTGGAAAGCGCAGCGGTGCGGCCCGCAACGGCCAATGAAGCCGACGAGAGAGCGGAAGCTTCGGATGGCAGGCTCTCCACGATGGCGGTCTCGATCGATCCCAAGCTGCAGGAGCAGATTCATTACGGCGAGGACGGCGTGTCCGTCACGACCGGCAACTTCTCCAAGACGATCGTCGATATGTCGCTCTCTGCGCCCGGATTTACCGTCAATTTCAGCCGGACGTACAATTCCAAGGACGATCGAACGACAAGCTCGATGGGCCGGGGATGGACATTCGGATTCGAGGCCAGCCTGAAGCCGGATACTTCCAACGCGAATCTTATGGTAGCCAGACTGCCGAACGGCAGCTCCCAGATGTTCGTGAAGAACGGGACCGGCTCTTATACGGCGAACGATTCGCATAGCACGCTTGAGAAGCAAAACGACAATAGCCATATTTTGACAACGAAGGATCAGTATACGTACAGCTTCAACGCCGCAGGCATTCTAACGTGGATGAAGGACCGGAACGGGAATGCGATTGCGATCGGGGTAGATGGCGGCGGACGAATTACGACGATATCCGATACGGTAGGCCGTACGTTCACTATTGCTTATAACCCGGCCGGATATATTACGAGCATTACCGATCCGATGAAGCGAAGGATCGTATACGCGTACGACGCGCAGAATCGGCTGACGACGGTTAAGGACCCGCTCGGTCAAGTGACGGCTGCTTACGGCTACGACTCTTCCGGCTTTCTTACTGCCATCAAAGATAATGCGCAGACGCTGACGGATTCGATTGTTTACAGCCATTCGGCTTCCGGCGCCGATAACAACAAAGTAACGAAGTACGTCGATAGCTACGGCAATGTCGAGAATTATACGTACGACGTTAATAATCGCAAAACAACGATAACGGATCTGAACAACCGGACGACGGTCAAATGGTACGACAATGAAATGTACGTCGGCAAAACGCAGGATGCCGAAGGGAAAATATCGACCGTCGAATATTACCAAGATGCAGGAGGCGCCAATAAGTACGGCGAAGAGCATTTTATTACGGACCGGTACGGAAACAAATGGGAATATGTGAGGGATGACGACGGCAACATTACGAGCATCGTCAATCCCGACGGAACGTTCTCCGAATATACGTACGACGCCAAGAACAACGAAATATCGGAGAAGGACGAAATGGGCAACATGACTTACTGGGTCTATGATGCCAACGGAATCAACCTGCTCCAGCAGATTCAACCGATTAACGGTACGGACGAATATAGTTTATCGGCGGATTCGTCGAAGTTCGCCGTTACATCGAAAGTTTATTACTCGGCTGTCGAGTCCCAGAAGCTTGGGTATAAAGTGCAGGGATTGCTGAAATCCGAGACGGACCCGGAGGGCGGCACAACTTCCTACACGTATGACGCCTACGGCAACGTTGCGACGGTCGCCGATCCGGAAGGCAACGTAACGACGCAGAAATATAACGTGCTGGGATGGCTGACGCAGTCGATTTCTCCGGCCGGCTACGTTACCGCAACGGATTATGATTTGAACGGCAAAGTCGTTCGTACTACGCTGGATCAAGGTCAGACGACACGAACGCTTTACGATTCGCTTGGCCGTACGGTTCAAGTAACGCAGCCGAACCAATACGTGTATGCCAGCGATCGGTTGAACGACAGCTCTCCGGTTAATAGCTATAGTTCAACGGTCGGCACCCGCTATACGTACTACCCGTCCGGCAAAGTAAAAACGCAGACGGACGAAATGGGCAACGCGACGTCTTACGATTACGATGTATACGGCAATGTGACATACGAAACCCGTCCGAACAACAGTCAATACGTCTATCAATACGACGTGATGAACCGGCAGCAGAGCGTTTCGTTCAAGACATCTCCGACCGCCATGCCGTCTCTGCTTCGGACTTATGCTTATGCAACGCTTCCGAACGGCACCTGGCAGAAGAAGGAGACCGTGTATCTGAACGATACCGAGACTGCCGCGACGATCTGGGTCTACGATTACAACGGCAACGAGATCGAGAAGCAGAATCCCGACGGCGGCACCGTCAAGACGGTTTATTATCCGAACGGAACGGTTCGCGCGGTGACGGATGCCCGCGGGAATACGACCACCTACGCCTACGACGGCTTAAAAAGACAGACGGACGTCTGGATTCCGCAGGACATGGGCACCTATCAATACGCCCATACGACCTACGATCGGAGCGGACGTAAAATCGCGTTCAAGCGCGGCAAGGACCCGGTTCCGTTATTGAACGTACCGGTAGCCGATCGTCTCGTTACCGATACGTATACGTACGACGGCAACGGCAAGCTGACGAGCGAGGTGAATTCGTCCGGCGCGAAGACGGCCTACCAATACGATACCGAAGGCAAGCTGAAGCGAAAGGACGAGTATACGAGCGAGTCGCAATCCTTGACGACTTATTATGTCTATAACGAGCTTGGATTGGAAGTGTCGCAGAAGCAGGCGGTAAGAGCGGGCGACTTGGATGGAGGCTCGTATGCCGACAACGGCGTCATCCTGCTCGATACGCGCAAGGAGTACGATGCGAACGGGAATTTGACGGCGCTGACGACGCCGGACGGCGTAAGAACCGCTTATACGTACGATGCGTTGAACCGTCAGACTGCGAAGAACGCCACCGGCACGAACGAGCAAGGCGTGCCTGTCATGAAGAAAACGACGACAACCTACAATTGGGAGGGCAAGCCGCTCGTCGTTACCGATCCGCTCGGCTACACGACGACCAAGAGCTATAACGAGAATGGCTTGCTGGTCAAAGAGACCGATGCTCAAGGCGGCGTCAAGCTTTACGCTTACGATCACGCCGACCGGGTCATTGCGGAGGTCTCGCCGCTCAATTACGATCCGGCCAAGACGCTCGATCAATTAAGCCGCACCGAGACGGTGTACGACGTCATGGGCAGGGTCAAGGCGGTAATCGAGAAGTTCAACAATAGAACGCTCGATACGTCGACTTTTGCTTGGAAGAGCGAATGGACCGAAGCGGTAACGAAGGCGTTCCAGTACGACGAGAACGGCAACGTGATTAAAGAGCTGGACGGCGAAGGCTATGCCTTCGGCGTCGGGAAGACGATCGACGCGCGCATCTTGAGCGGCTACGGCAAGACGACACGCTACAACGCGGCCAATCTGCCGGTGTCGGCGCTCGATCCCGTCTCCAGAGAACGCGGCCTGAAATATACGACGGCCTACACGTACGACGGAATGGGGCGCAAGCTCAACGAGATCGACGCGAACGGGGTCGTCCGTACGACCGCCTACGACGATGCGGGAAGAATCGTCAAGACCGGCATTCGCAACGCCGTCTCGGCGCCGGAGCAGACGCTAAGCGTCAAGACGTACGATTGGGCCGGGCGAATGGCCAGCGAGGCGGACGCCTATGGCAATACGACCAAGTATACGTATAACGCTTTCGACCAAGTGCAGTCTCAGACCGATCCGAGCGATTCCACAATCGGCGAGTATATACGCTATCGTCAATACGACGTCATGGGCCGTCTGACGCTGGAGAAGGACTCTCCGGGAACGGTGACGGAATACGCTTATAACGAGGAAGGCAAGCTGACGGGCCAGACGGAGCGGAACGAGAACGGCACGGATGCCGTCACGACGACGACGGCTTACGACGTGAACGGCAACAAACGTTTCTTGACAGACGGCAACGGCAACCAGACCGAATATGTGTTTGACAGCTTGAACCGTCTCATCCAGCAGAAAGCGACGGTCACCGATCTGTCGGCGGGAGCGGCAGTTCAGACGACCGTATACGCCTACGACAAGAACGGCAACAAGCTGAGCGAGACGGATTGGCGCGGCAACAAGACGAGCTTCGTCTACGACGACAAGAACCGGTTGATCCAGACGATCGATCCGAACGGGAAGTCCGCCGAGCGGCAGGAGTACAACGCCAACGATACGCAGATCAGCTCGTGGAACGCGCTTAACAAAGCGACGAAGTACGGCTTTGACCGCAACAACCGACAGATCAGCAAGACGGACGCCGAAGGCTATGTCAGCGGCTCCGCATACGACAACGCCGGTCGGCTTGCCTCCAAGACCGATGCCGACGGCAACGTTACGCTGTATGAATACGACGTGTCCGGGAATCTCGCTTCCGTAACGGACGCGATGGGCTACAAAACCTCGTACAGCTACGATTGGAACGGCAAGAAGCTGACGCAAACCGACGGCAATAATCATATGACCGCCTACGAGTATAACGTTAGGGGACTGCCCATTCGCCGAATCGACGACGGCGGCCGTACGTATCAAGGGACGAAGGCCAGCTACGACAATGCAAAAACGGAGAGCTACACGTACGATCCGGACGGCTCCATGCATACGAAGCTGGACCGCAACGGCAATACGACGACGTATGCGTACGATGCGCATAACCGAGTCCTGTCCAAGGTTGTGACCGGGCCGAGCCTCGCATCGGTTGATCCGAAGCAACGGAGCATTACGTATGCGTACGACAAGAACGGCAATACCGTCCGGACGACGGATGCGAGCGGCACGACCACGAGCCGCTACGACGAACGCAATCGTCCCGTGACGACAACCGTACCGAAGCTGGGAGCCAGTACGATCCGCTACGACGTGGTGAACGGCTATACGGCCGGATATAGCGCCGAGATTCGTACCGACGTCAAGGGCAACGTCACGACCAAGGTATACGATAAGACGGACCGGCTTATACAGGTGAAAGCAGGCAGCGATCAGCCAGTCGTCTATACGTATTACGATGACGGCAGCCGCAAAACGGTCGAGTATCCGAACGGGTCCAAAGAAGCCTACACGTATACGGCAAGCAATCGTCTGTCCAATCTGCAAAACCTGCAAGGCACAACGGTCCTCGACAATTACTATTATTACTATGATGCAGCGGGCAACCAAACGTCGAAAAGCGAAGTCATTCAAGGCGCCAATAAAGGATCGACGTATTATGCATACGATGCTTTGAATCGTCTGAAGACGGTGACCGAGCCGTCGGGCAAGATCACGACGTACGCCTTCGACGGAGCAGGCAACCGGGCGCAGCAAAGCGTGAAGAGCGGGACGTCAACGCTCGTCACGAACTACGTCTACGATGCGCAGAACCGGCTGCTGAGCGAGCAGCAGGTCAACTCCTTGTCGGAGAAGACGGTAACGCAGTACCGGTACGACAACAACGGCAACACCGTGGCGGTAGGCCGAGAGACAGTGAAAGCTTACGATCCGTTGTCGCCGCCGATCGCGACGTTCGGCATGTTCATCGAAGGGCAGACGAACGACAATCCGCGGATAGCGGATATTGTAGCGGGTAAAGCCAATTACGAATACGACGTCTGGAACCAGATGACGAAGGCGACGACGAGCGGTGGGACGGCGAGCTACGGATATAACGAGAGCGGCTACCGGACGAGCAAGACGGAGAGCGGCAAGACGACGCTGTATCTGTACGAGGACAACCATGTCGTGCTGGAAACGGACGGGTCCGGCAAGCAGACGGCGCTCAACACGTACGGGCTTAACCTGCTGGCGCGAACCGTCGGAGCCGATAAGTATATGTACTTATACAACGGCCATGCCGACGTGACGGCGCTGGTCGACGCGACGGGCGCCATTAAGGGGACCTATTATTACGATAGCTGGGGCAATACGCTGGAGAAGACGGGAACGGCCGATAACCCGATCCGTTACGCGGGCTACCAGTATGACGAAGAGAGCGGACTATACTATTTGAACGCCCGTTACTACAACCCGGTTAACGCGCGCTTCATGAACGAGGACACGGTAGACGGGGAGGAAAACGACCCGCTGTCGTTGAATCTGTACACGTACGTAAAGAACGAGCCAATCATGTATGACGATCCGACGGGACACTGGCCGAATTGGAAGAAGATCGCCAGTACCGCGAAAAATTATGCAAAAACGGCCTTGGATGTAGCCGATGGCATACGAGCGGGCTACATGGAAAGCGTGACATACGGAATCTCGAATTATATGGATTCGCGGAACCAGTACGCTTATAAGCCGAAGAGCCAGAACGCTCATAATGTCGGTAAAATCATTGGGAATGTAGCGGCAATGGTGACGGCGGTAGCCGGATACGCGGCCAGCGGGGGCGTAACGGTGGCAAGCGGCGGCACGGCCGTATTAGCCGGCGCAGCGGGCGTTGTCTA
>Ga0160464_100405_pt1 | contig 33746 bp, 25 predicted proteins | sample HID1971I_E11MG_FD_108275 | JGI IMG/M metagenome (GOLD analysis project Ga0160464, IMG submission 108275) | Enriched millipede-associated microbial communities from UW Madison campus, WI, USA - HID1971I_E11 MG | ecosystem: Host-associated > Arthropoda: Insects > Digestive system > Unclassified ... | reverse complement strand
TCAAATAGAGCTGCTCAAACAGCAAGGTTTACAGTTTGTAGCAGAAGAATTTACAATAACTCTGCAAAGTGATAAGTTAACCGGAAAAACATTCGTAATTTCGGGCGTTTTTGAAAATCACAGCAGAGACGAGTTGAAAGACCTGATAGAAAGTAACGGAGGAAAAATGCTAAGTGGCATTTCTGCTAAACTGAGTTATCTTCTCGCAGGAGACAACATGGGCCCATCCAAACTGGAAAAAGCAAAAAAGCTGAATGTGCCTTTGATCTCTGAAGCTGATTTATTTGAAATGCTGAAATAACACAATTTAATAAGATGAATAAATTTCACGGAACGGGCGTCGCACTAGTCACGCCTTTTAATGCAGACAGATCGGTAGATTATGACGGGTTAAAAAACCTGATCAACTACATGGTCGATGGGAAAGTAGATTACATGGTATCCCTTGGTACCACAGGTGAAGCATCAACATTAAAGAAGGACGAGAAGAAGAAGATCTGGGAATTCACGGCCGAAGTCAACAACGGCCGCCTGCCATTGGTAGCCGGAATCGGCGGAAATGACACCGCTGCTGTAGTAGAAGCGATAGAAGAATTCAACGCCAATGGATATGATGGCATCTTATCCGCCAGTCCATATTACAATAAACCTAGCCAGGAAGGCATTTACCAGCATTATAAAGCCATCAGTGAGGCGAGTAGTCTTCCTGTATTTTTATATAACGTACCTGGAAGAACAGCCAGCAATATGACTGCCGAAACAACATGCAGACTGGCGCATGATTTTAAGAATGTGATCGGGATTAAGGATGCCTGTGGGAATATGGACCAGTTTAACCAGATCATGAGAGACAAGCCTGAAGATTTTCTTTTGATCTCCGGAGATGACCCAATGGCCTTACCATTAATTGGCATCGGTGCAGCGGGTGTAATTTCGGTAGTAGGCAACGCTTTGCCGGAGTTATTCTCCAACATGATCAGGACAGCGCTCAAAGGTGATTTTAAAGCCGCTCAGCCAGTACATTTAGGTGTGATCGAGTTTACACGTCTGCTTTTTGCAGAAGGCAATCCTCCGGGCGTAAAATCTGCGCTTAAACTCCTCGGTATTTGCGGAGACCAAGTTCGCCAGCCTTTAGTCAGCGCTACTGCTGGCCTGACTGCAGCCATCAGCGTAGAATTAAAGAAATTAGGCGCTCTATAAACCAGCACTAAAACAAAAGAGGCATCTCTTTATCAGAAATGCCTCTTTTGAAAAATAAGTCCGTTTAATTACGCCTTATTTTTAGTCTCTTGAACTTCTAAACGTATTGCCTGGGCCAGGTTTTTAAGATCTTGCATACCTTTACGCACACGTGTACCTGCAGCACTGTTGGCCTTGTTGTAGAATTTGTCAGCATCAGCTTCTAAAGCCGCAACCAGTTCTTTTACTTCATTAAATTTTTTCATCTTTGATTTACTCTTTTAGTTTTTTAAGGTTTTGATTTATACTCTCTTACTAAAGTAAGATGTTTATTTTAATAAAAAAATTTTTAGCACATTATTTAAAGCAGGTACAAGTTGTTTTTTTCCACAGTCTGGATATTTATGAACAAGGTCAACACTAATTAGAAAGGATTTTTGGTATCCTCATTCAAACCATTCAGAATGATAAAAACAAAAAACGTCTTTTAAACTAGTTAAAAGACGTTATCAATAAGTAATATAAACTTAGTTAAGCAACGGAGAATTGATTCTCTTTGTAATAACCGTTTTTCAATTTATCGCTCACTTCCGTAAAAGCATCCAGCGTACGCTGTACGTCCTCCAATGTATGTGAGGCTGTAGGAATCAACCGAAGGGAAATTAATCCTTTAGGGATAACAGGATACACAACTATCGAACAGAATATACCATAGTTCTCCCGCAAGTCCATCGTTAACGCAGTAGCATCCAGCAACTCGCCTTTAAGAAACACTGGTGTCACCATAGTATCAGTCACACCCAGATCAAAACCACGTGCCCTCAAGCCATTTTGCAATGCCGTAGCGATGTCCCATAGCTTCTCTCTGAGCTCAGGATTATTCTTCAACAATTCCAGGCGTTTCAACAATCCCATAACCATAGGCATCGGCAATGCTTTCGCAAAAGTCTGCGAGCGCATATTGTACCTTAAGAAATTAGTGATATCTACCGAGGAAGCTACAAATGCCCCGATACCTGCCATAGATTTAGCAAAAGTACCAAAGTAAACATCTACCCCTTCCATACAGTTTTGAGCCTCATGGGTCCCGGCGCCTGTAGGCCCCATCGTACCAAACCCATGTGCATCGTCGATCAGCAAACGGAAACTGAAATCCTTTTTAAGATCAACGATTTCTTTTAATTTACCTTGTGCACCAGACATACCAAAAACACCTTCAGTGATTAGCAAAATACCGCCACCGCTTTGCTCTACCAATTTGGTTGCGCGCTCCAGTTGCTTCCTTGCACTGTCAATATCATTATGCTTATATACAAAGCGCTTGCCCATATGCAGCCTAAGTCCGTCAATAATACAGGCATGAGATTCTGCATCATAAACAATCACATCATTTCTATCCACCAGGCTGTCAATAATAGACACCATTCCCTGGTATCCATAATTCAAAAGAAAAGCATCCGGCTTGCCCACAAAAGCGGCAAGCTCCTGCTCCAGTTGTTCGTGATGCTTAGAGTTTCCCGACATCATACGGGCACCCATCGGGTAAGCCATTCCAAAATCCGCCGCTCCCTGTGCATCGGCCTTTCGTACTTCAGGATGATTCGCCAGTCCCAGGTAGTTGTTTAAGCTCCAAACCAAATGTTCTTTGCCGCGAAAATTCATGTGAGGCCCCAGTTCACCCTCTAATCTCGGGAACGAAAAATATCCATGAGACCATTTATGGTGTTGACCAAGAGGCCCCATGTGTTTAGTTATTCTTTCAAAAATATCCAATGTAATATATTTTAGTTTTCTTATTTTTTTGCAAATTTAAGCTTTATATACCTCATATACAATAAATAGAATTGATCCTCTATGTGGGTACATCTTAAAAAGAAAAAGCCTTAACATATTTATTAAGGCTCGTTCTTTAGTTAATAGAGTTAATCGACATTATCGTGTAGGAATGAATTGTTGGGCCTGATTTCCGTAGAACCCTCTTCATCATTACTTAAAGTAAATCGAGATACCTGAGATTCAGATGAATGCTGTACTTGTTGCAATTGCATCTGTTTACGTTTATATGCAGGCTCATTTTCAAGCTCCTGCAAGCCATTTGAAGTACGCAGCTTCATACTTAAATCCTTCAATCTAAGAATGCGTTCTTTTGACTTCTTTAACTGATCTTCAATAGATTCATCACTTTTATGGTCATCCAAACCAGGCTCAGGAAGTTCTTCTTCCTCAATTTCCTGGACCGCTGTATGTTCCACAGTAGCAATCGGCCTCTCAAAAACAAAGTCTGTTTCTGCAACCTTGATTTCAAACTCAAAACCCGTTTCTTCCTTTTCAGGAACAGGAGCTTCTTCGACCAGTGTATGTTTGATAACTGTATTTTCTGGTTCTTCTTCCGTTTTCCTGGTTTTCGACAGATTAAACAAGTCGCCAAAAAGATCTGATTGCTTAATTTCTTCCTTTGCTTTCAATACGGGCTCTTCCGATACCACTTCCTGCTTAGGTGCAATAAATGAATTAACCGGTTCAACCGGACGGATTAAAGGCGCTTCTTCAGGCGTCAGCAAAGAGATTTTCTTTACATTCTTCTTCTCATTCTCTCTTTGTTCCTTAGTCTGGAAGCCAGTAGCGATAATCGTCACAGAAAGTTTATCCTCCAGGTTCTCATCAATACAGTTACCCCAGATCAGATCGGCTGATAAACCGGCTTTTTCCTGGATATAATCCGTGATGATGGTCACCTCGTCCATAGTCACCTCCCGAAGGCCTGAGCTGATATTCAATAAGATATATCTTGCTCCTTCAATCTCGTTATCTTTCAACAACGGTGAAGCCAAAGCACCTTCTACAGCATTCAAGGCACGGTTATCTCCATCGCAGGCATAACTACCCATGATGCAGACACCACTTTCCTTCATAACCGTACGTACATCTTTAAAATCCACATTGATGTATCCCGGTACAGTGATGATCTCTGCAATTCCTTTTGCAGCGGTTGTCAAGATATCATCTGCCTGTGCGAAAGCCGACCCTAAAGTTAGGTTTCCAAATATCTCTCTCAGGCGATCATTGGAAATGACCAGGTAAGAATCTACATATTTCTTCAATTCATCCAATCCGTCCTCAGCCTGCATCTTACGTCTTTTTCCTTCAAAAGAAAATGGCGTAGTAATGATCGCTACGGTCAGAATATCCAGTTCCTTCGCGGCCTGCGCGATGATCGGACTGGCGCCGGTACCGGTACCACCACCCATACCTGCCGTGATGAACAGCATTTTGGTCGTACTGCCCAACATCGTCTTGATATCGTCGATATTCTCAATAGCTGAGTTCTTTCCTACTTCAGGGATAGATCCTGCACCCATTCCTTCTGTTAGGCTTGCCCCCAACTGAACCTTATTCGGGATCGGGCTAAACTCCAATGCCTGCGCATCCGTATTACAGATGATAAAGTCTACACCTGTAATTCCCTGGCGGTACATATGGTTTACCGCGTTACCCCCACCGCCACCAACACCAATTACCTTGATGATTGACGACTTATCTTTTAACATTTCGAACTGCATATCTTTATGAATCAGTTATTTAAAAATTAGTTTTACCTGTTCATCTCTCTATGTAATATTAACACTTTTTTAACAGGCGTTTTCCACAAGTGTTAAGAATGTGGAAAAATCGTGTATTGTTGAAAAATATTACGGTTTTATATAGTCTTCATCACTCACATTCATATCATCTTTTATGAAATCTTTCGTCTTGGCCAGCAACTTATCAAATAGTCCGCCCCCACTCCGTTTTGATTTCTCTTTGGCTTCTTTTTGCTTCTCAATAAATACACCTGGCTGTTTCATCTCCTCGATCAGCTCCTCCGCTTTCTGAATTCCCTTGATCAACAAGCCCACACTAGTGGCATACATCGGACTTTTCAGGTCATCGTAAATGGTTTTGGGCATGTCTTCATATTTCGACAAATGCTCGTTTGGATAACCTACACGGCAATCCAGACCAGTTACATACTCTACCAATTGCGACAGGTGCTTTAATAACGCTCCACCACCTGTAATTACTACACCACCGATCAGCTTTTTTTCATAACCTGATGATTTGATCTCATAATATACATGTTCTATGATCTCTTCCATACGGGCCTGGATCACATATGCCAGGTTTTTGACGGAGATCTCTTTAGGCTCGCGGCCCCTTAATCCAGGTACGCAGATGATCTCATTTTCTTTGTTTTCTTCAGCAAGAGCAGAGCCGAAACGCGTTTTCAATAGCTCAGCCTGATTTCTCATCACCGAACAACCTTCCCGGATGTCTTCCGTCACGCTATTTCCACCAAACGGAATAACCGCTGTATGACGGATAATACCTTCGTGAAAAATAGCGATGTCTGTCGTACCACCACCGATATCGACCAGGGCGATACCTGCTTCTTTTTCTTCATCGCTCAACACCGACTCAGAAGAAGCCAAAGGCTCTAAGATCAACTCCTGGGTTTGCAGGCCGGCATTGCCTACACACCTCATAATATTTTTTACCGCTGTTACCTGTCCCGAGATGATATGGAAATTCGCTTCCAAACGTACACCTGCCATACCGATTGGATCTTTCACCCCAGGCTCATTGTCGATGGTAAATTCCTGTGGCAACACATGGATGATTTCTTCTCCCGGGGGCATAACCAGTTTGAACATATCATCGATCAGCTTATCAATATCTTTCTTGGCAATCTCATTATTGAGTTCCCTCCTTGTCAGAATACCTCTATGTTGTAAACTCTTGATGTGTTGTCCCGCAATGCCGACATTCACCACGCGGATCTCCACATTGGACTGGGCACTGGCTACTTCTACGGCCTGTGAAATACCCTGAACTGTCTTCTGTATATTGGACACTACACCTCGTGTTACCCCCGCCGACTCTGCTTTTCCTATCCCAAGGACCTCTATCTTTCCATGTTGCGTCCTACGACCTACAATAACGCAGATTTTCGTAGTACCAATATCTAGTCCGACTACGATTGGCGACTGGATGGTAGATTTTTCTTTGCCCATAACTTTGTATTTGTTGAGTGTTTTACTAATTGTTTTTTTCGGTATCTGTTTTATCTTTTCCCGCCGTGCTTTTCTTTCCGTTTTGCGGAAGGATGGCCTGTGCGGTGATGTTGTTCTGTTGTGTATTTTCTATCTCTTCTAAAATCTCTTCCTTAATCACCGAATCGGTCGCTTTCTTTTTAGATGCGGCACTGTCCAAAGAAGACACCGGCATCGATTCTTTTTTTGAGACATAACTGGTATCATTTTTTTCGCAAACAATCTGGTTGGCGTACTTCACATTAATCGTCTTATATGTATACCAGCCCACTTTAGGCATCGCCTTTTTATAAAAAGCACTCAGATTTTTCATTTTCACGTTAATGGAATCTGCATTACCGAGGATAATACGCTGCTCACCCAATCTTGGGATCAGCTCAATATCCTTTTTATCATTTACATAAATTTGCTCGATCTGTGCATCCCAAAGGGAATCTGCGCTGATATATAATGCCGTCTTGTACAAATCTCCAGCCAGTCTCGTGATCAGGGTATCCACTTTACCACTAAAGTGTTCTAAAATAGTACCATTCGCCACCAATACATTCGCCGTGAAATTCGGGGAGACCGGCATTTTCAGTCCTGTTTTATCCACATAATAATCCTGCCCTGCCGAGTTGATCACCCTCAAAATTGGCTGACGCTGCTTAATATGGATACTGATCACTCCGTCCATATCGGAGTAGACCTTTGCAAAGGCGATATACGGATTCGCTTTGATCCTGTCTTCGATCTCATGGAGGTTGATCCCCTCCAGCTCCTTGCCGATCAATATACCCTGACTTTGTTTCAGGATCGCATCGACCTCTTCCCTTTCTATAAAATTATCAGCACCGGGAATCAGTATTTTAATATCTGTACAGGTCACACTATGCCTTTTGGCACTGATGAAACTCATGAGTACGACCAATCCGCCCAGACAAATGATCCAGGCAAACCCTTTAAATACCGATCTCCAGTTGATGCGCTTAAACATGGGCCAAAATGGATTTTAAAGGTTGTATTAAATTATCTATATCTCCTGCACCTACCGTCAAAAGTAAGGCCGGACGTTCATCTCTAATGCGCTCCAGCGCCAAATCTTTTCCACAGATCTCTTTGTTTTCCAGCGTAATCTTATCCAGCAAAAACTGTGAATTTATCCCTTCCAGCGGCAATTCTCTTGCAGGATAAATCTCCAGTAAGATCAATTCATCCACAGTGCTCAAAACTTTCGCGAAGTTGTCGGCAAAATCGCGCGTACGGGTAAATAAGTGCGGCTGGAAAATGACGGTCAGCTTCTTCTCTGGATACAGTTGTCTAACGGCATTAAAGCAAGCCCTTAATTCTTCAGGATGGTGCGCATAATCATCAATATAAATATGCCCGTCCTGGTTCACAATGTATTCAAACCTGCGCTTAACACCTTTGAAACTCCCAATGGCAGTCTTTATTTTTTCAGCGTCTATACCTAGCTTCAGTCCCACAGCGATCGCCGCCACCGCATTTTCCACATTGTGGTTGCCCGGCAGCATCAAGGCAATATCTCGGATTATGGTCGCCCCGTCTGCATAGTCAAAGACAAAATGGGCGTTTTCCACACGAATATTCTGCGCATGCACCTGCGAATCCAGCACCGCACTATAGGTTGTTCCCTCCACCGGCAAGCCTTTCCTGATAAACAGACTGCCACCAGCTTTCAGCTGACTGGCAAACAAATGAAAAGATTCCTGCAAATGCGATGCATCTCCATATATATCCAAGTGATCTGCGTCCATAGAGGTGATCACCGCAATATCAGGGTGTAAGGTCAAAAAAGAACGGTCGTATTCATCAGCTTCCACCACCACTACATTATTGTCGCCGATCAGGAAATTGCTGTTGTAATTGCTGGTGATCCCTCCCAGAAAGGCAGTACAACCAAAGCCGGTATCCGTCAGGATATGGGCGACGATAGAAGAAGTTGTGGTCTTGCCATGTGTACCTGCTACTGCAATACAAAATTGCCCTTCACTAATGATCCCCAACACTTCAGAACGCTTTTTCAGGTCAAAACCTGCGTCCTTAAAATAATTCAGGATCTGCGAATTGGAAGGTATTGCAGGGGTATACACTACCAAAGTATCCGGGTACTTTTCCATGAAGGTAACTGGCAACGAAGACTCCTCGTCCAGGTAAGAAATCAATATCCCTTCCTGCTCAAGTGCAATGGTCAGATTGGTCCGTGTCTTGTCGTATCCGCAAACAATGCAGCCTCTTTTCACAAAATATCTGGCCAGGGCACTCATTCCAATGCCACCAATCCCTACAAAATAAACGCGGTTGATATTTTCTAATTTCATGATAGTGTATTCTCCTTTCCGGCCAGTTTCATCACTTCATTCGCAATGATCGTATCGGCATCCGCCAAAGCCATACGGCCTACGTTATCTGCAAATCCTTTGCACCTGTCTTTATCTTTCAATAAGCTCAGCGCCTCTGCGACCAAAGTGTCCTGCGCAGAACGGTCCGTGATCAGCAGCGCCGCATTATTTTTTACCAGGGCCAAAGCATTTTTGGTCTGGTGATCTTCCGCCACATTGGGCGAAGGCACCAGGATCACAGGCTTCCTTACAATACAGAGTTCTGCAATCGTACCCGCACCGGCGCGTGAGATGATCACGTCAGCCGCCGCATAAGCCAGGTCCATCCGGTTTATAAATTCCATAATCCGGATATTGGGATGAAAATCAGGTCCCAGGCGTTCCATTAAGCCCTTATAATAATATTTTCCCGTTTGCCAGATCAACTGTACATCTTCACTAATAATCTCCTGGATGTGCTTCTCCATGCTGATATTCAACGTACCAGCACCCAGACTACCACCCGTCACCAGGATCGTCTTTTTAAGCGGATCAAGCTTCAGCAATTCTGCACCTGCAAAATGCTTATTCAATACATCCACTGCCTCCCGCCTCACCGGATTTCCGGTTTTAATGATCTTTGAGGCCGGAAAGAAGGCATCCATATCGTCAAAAGCCACGCAAACCTTCGCCGCATTCTTACCGAGCCACTTATTTGTCACGCCGGCATAAGAGTTTTGTTCCTGTATAATATAAGGAATGCCTTTCAGAGAAGCCGCCATCAGCAAAGGGCCGGAAGCATAGCCACCTACCCCAACCACCACATCGGGCCTAAAATCTGCCAGCAAACCCATTGCCTTCCTTAAGCTACCCAGCATTTTAAAGGGCAGAGACAGGTTCCTTACAATAGAGCCCCTCTGGATCCCGCTGATATTGAGCCCGACTATTTTATATCCTGCAGCCGGCACCTTCTCCATCTCCATTCTTCCGGTCGCCCCGACAAACAAGATCTCACAACCAGGCTCCACGCGTTTCAACGCATTGGCAATGGCAATCGCCGGAAATATATGTCCGCCGGTGCCGCCTCCTGAAATGATTACTCTTGTTGGTCTCATTATATTATCTTTAATCCTTGTTCTTTAATCTTTTAAGCCATTGCCGGTATCTCACCGATTACAACCTTTTTATTATTATTTTCTTCAATATCCCGGCTCACACTTAAGATAATGCCAAAGGCAATACTGGTGAAGATCATCGACGTACCCCCCATACTCACCAAAGGCAAGGGTACTCCCGTAACCGGGCCAAGACCTACAGCCACCGCCATATTCGCAAAAGCCTGGATGGTCAGACTAAAGCTCAAACCTGCGGCCAGTAAAGCACCAAAGGCCTTGGGACTCTGGGTTACAATCCGTACACACCGGTACAGCAATACGAGATACAATACGATAATGCCCAATGCGCCTACCAATCCATATTCTTCCACGATAATCGCAAAGATAAAATCTGAGTATGGGTGTGGCAGGTAATTCCGTTGGGTGCTATTTCCAGGCCCTTTACCAAAAATACCTCCGGAAGCCAGCGCTATTTTTGCCTGGTCTGCCTGAAAAGTCTTATCAGAATGCTGCAGCTCCGGATGAAGGAAAGACTGGATCCTCGACTTATATGTCTCCCTCCTCGGCCCCAGAAAGACCACAAACATCAGCAGCACCAGACCACCTGCACATACGATCATAATCTGTTTAATACTGATCCTGCCAATAATCAGCAACAATATACTCACGCCAAAAAGCATCAGTGCGGTCGATAAATTAGCCAGTGCGATCAGGATAAAAACCACCAGAACCGATCCCATGATCGGTATAAAAGCCTTCTTTACATCCTTGATATTCTCCTGTTTCCGGGTCAGCATCCGTGCGATAAACGTAATCAGGGCCAGTTTAGCCAAATCTGATGTCTGGAAAGTCAGGTTAATGATTGGAATCTTCACCCAGCGGGTTGCATCGTTCAGACTCGTACCAAAGATCAATGTATAAAACAGCAGTGGTATAGTAATAATCATCAGGATCTTCGAGATACCTGCATAATATTTATAGTCCAGCAAGTGTGCAATATAGATCATGCCAATCCCCATAACCACAAAGATCAGGTGTTTCGTCAGCAGCAACTTTTCCACCGTTTTGCCTTGCTTAAATGCCAAAGTGCCCGTCGCACTGTAGACAGCCAACACAGAAATGATCGACAGCAGGATAATGATCAGCCATATCCAGCGGTCCCCCTTTGTTTTCTCTAAAAGTGTTCTGACTGCTACCATGATCTTATAATTCTTTTACTGCCTGTTTAAACTGGTTGCCACGGTCTTCGTAGTTTTTGAACAAATCAAAGCTTGCGCAGGCCGGCGACAACAATACTGTATTTCCTTTTTTAGCCAAATGATAAGCTACCTGCACAGCCTCGTGCGCAGAAAACGTATTCACTATAATTTCCACATCATCCTCAAAAGCATCATGAATCCGCTTGTTGTCCTTACCCAGACAAACAATCGCCTTAACCTTGCTCTTCACCAATTCCTTCAACATACCATAGTCATTTCCTTTATCTACCCCGCCCATGATCAGGATCACCTCAGGCTTCACACTCTCCAAAGCATACCAGGTAGAATTCACATTTGTGGCTTTAGAATCATTGATATAATCCACACCAGATATTTTAGCAACATGCTCCAGGCGGTGTTCAATGTTTTTAAAATCACCCATGCTTTCCCGGATTGTTTCATTCCTCAATTCTAGAACTTTAGAGACTATGCCCGAGGCCATAGAATTGTAGACATTGTGCTTGCCCTGCAGGGCTAACTCTGTTATTGACATGGTTAGTTGATCTTTTTGGTTTATATTGATGTGTATGTTGTCGTTTTCCAGGTAGGCGCCTTCTTCTATCTTCTTATGGATTGAAAAAGCATATTGCCTTGCATTGATTGGTGTTGCATCCATCGCTTTCAGCGTCTCCGCATCATCCGCGCAGTAAATGAATACATCCTCTCCTTGTTGATTTTGAGCGATACGCATTTTCGATGCCGCGTAGGTCTCCAGTTTATAGTCATAACGGTCCAGGTGATCTGGTGTGATGTTCAGGAGCACCGCGATATCTGCTTTGAAAGCATACATATCGTCTAGCATAAAGCTCGAGATCTCCAGCACATACCAGTCAAAATCAGCCGTCGCCACCAAAGCAGCAAAGCTGTTCCCGATGTTTCCGGCCAGACCCACATTCAATCCCGCTTTCTTAAGGATATGATAAGTGAGCATGGTCGTTGTCGTTTTACCATTAGAGCCCGTGATGCAGATTGTTTTTGCATTCGTATACCGCTTCGCAAACTCGATCTCTGAGATGACCGGAATTCCTGCTGCACGTAAAGATTTTACAATCCCAGCCGTCTCCGGTATCCCCGGACTCTTCACTACTTCAGTAGCATCCAATATCAAAGAGGAGGTATGCGTTTTTTCTTCATAAGGCACACCCAGTTCTTCCAGCTTGGCTTTATAAGATGGCGCGATGGCCCCGAAGTCAGATACAAAAACTTCATAGCCCTGCTTCTGCGCCAGCATTGCCGCACCCACACCGCTTTCTCCTGCTCCTAAGACAACCAGTTTACGCTTCTCCATTATCTTATTTTTAAAGTGATGATGGTAATAATCGCCAGCAGGATACCGATGACCCAGAAGCGCACAACGATCTTGGCCTCATGGTATCCTTTTTTCTGATAATGATGGTGCAATGGCGCCATCAGGAACACCCTGCGGCCTTCCCCGTATTTTCTCTTGGTGTATTTAAACCACCCTACCTGCAGCATAACCGAGATATTCTCGATCAGGAATACCCCACAGAGTATCGGTATCAGCAGCTCTTTGCGGATCATGATCGCAAAAGCAGCGATGATTCCCCCAATAGCCAAACTGCCTGTATCGCCCATAAAAACCTGGGCTGGATAAGAGTTGTACCATAAAAAACCTACACAGGCACCTACAAATGCACCCGCAAAGATCATCAGTTCTCCCGAGTTCGGGATATACATAATGTTCAGGTAATCTGCGATCACGGTATTACCCGACACATAGGCCAATATCCCCAGCGTGATCCCAATAATCGCTGATGTACCCGTGGCCAGTCCGTCGATCCCGTCCGTGATGTTGGCCCCGTTAGACACCGCGGTCACAATCACGATCACTACCAGCAAGAAGACAAAGACCGCATATTTTTCATAGCCTTCGCCCATAAACTTCAGGACCTTTGCATAATCAAACTCGTTGTTCTTATAAAAAGGAAAATTACTGATAGTCGATTTCACATCCTGGGTATAGTAAAAGCTTTCGCCTTTCTGTCTGAGCACCATCGGTGCATCCGAAGCAATAGGCGCACCTTCCACCACCGTCTGTCTGGCCACAATAGCCGGATGAAAATACATCGTCCAGCCGATAATCACAGCCAGGCCTACCTGTCCGACGATCTTAAACCTTCCGGCCAAACCTTCTTTATTCTTTTTAAATACTTTGATATAATCGTCCACAAAACCAATAATCCCCATCCAAATCGTGGTGACGATCATCAGGATCACATAGATATTATTGAGGTTGGCCAACAGCAATGTAGGGATCAGGATACCCAGCAAAATCATAATACCACCCATGGTCGGCGTACCTTGTTTTTGCATCTGTCCTTCCAGTCCCAGGTTCCGCACGGTTTCTCCCACTTGTTTCTTATGCAAATAATTGATGATCCTGCGCCCGTAAACGGTTGTGATGATCAACGATAAAATCACCCCCAGCAAAGTGCGGAAGGTGATGTACTGGAACAACCTTAACCCTGGAAAGTCGTAATGTTCACGAAGATATTCGAATATATAGTATAACATTAGCTGATTAAGTTGAGTTGTTCGGTTAATATTTCCTTATCGTCAAAATGATGTCTCACTCCGTTTACTTCCTGGTATTTCTCATGTCCTTTTCCTGCCAGCAGGATGATGTCTCCCGGCCTTGCCAAGTGACATGCCGTTTTTATCGCTTCCTTGCGGTCTACAATCGTCAGTGTTTTGCGCCTGTTGGTCGGCGATACACCTTCTTCCATATCGGCTACAATAGCTTCCGGACTTTCGCTACGTGGGTTGTCAGAGGTCAGGATCACCTTATCGCTCCAGTCGCAGGCCACCTGCGCCATCACCGGGCGCTTCGCCTTGTCTCGGTCCCCGCCGCAGCCGATGATCGTAATCACCTGCTCTGTTCCTTTCCGAATGTTCTGAATCGTGCTCAACACATTCTGAACAGCGTCCGGCGTATGTGCGTAATCCACAATACCGATGATATTTTTGCTGTTGCTGACATAGTCAAAACGACCCTCAGCACCGCTCAGTTCACTTAAGATAGTCAGCACTTGCAGTTTATCCTGGTCCAGCAACAAAGCCGTTCCATAGACCGCCAGCAAGTTGGAAGCATTAAATGAGCCTACCAGTTTGAAGAACACGTCTACCCCATCAATCTCCAGGTTCAGTCCGCTAAACTTATTCTCGATGATCTTCGCATTAAAATCTGCCAGTTGCTTCAGCGCATAAGTCTTTTTCGATGCTTTTGTATTCTGCAGCATCACCATGCCGTTCTTGTCGTCCAGATTGGTCAGCGCAAAAGCATTCTTAGGTAAGGCGTCAAAAAAGCCTTTTTTGGCTTTGATATAATTGTCAAACGTATGATGAAAATCCAGATGGTCGTGCGTAATGTTAGAAAATACCCCACCGGCAAAGGTCAGGCCTTCAATACGGTGCTGCACAACCGCATGCGAACTTACTTCCATAAAGCAGTACACACACCCCTTGTTCACCATGTTTTGCAGCAAGGAATTTAATGCCAATGGATTGGGTGTGGTATGTGTCGCCGGGATTACCTCTTCATTGATCTGGTTTTCTACAGTAGAGATCAGCCCCACACTAAAACCGAGTTCTCTGAACAACTTAAACAATAGCGTAGCGATGGTCGTTTTTCCATTGGTGCCCGTAATTCCGATCAGTGTAAGCTGATCGGAAGGACGGCCATAAAAATTGGCAGCCATCTTACCCAAAGCGACCGAACAGTCGGCCACCTGGATATAGGTTACCCCCTCGGTCAGGTTTTCCGGCATCACTTCACAGATCACTACAGCCACTCCGGCTGCAACAGTCTGTTCGATGAAAGCATGCCCATCAGACAGCGTGCCCCTGACCGCAAAAAATACAGCGTCCTTCACTACTTTCCTCGAATCAAAGGTCAAAGTACTCACTTCCCTACTGGTTATCCCTACCAATTGAGTGATCGTTACGCCGTATAATATATCTTGTAATTGCATTATTTCAATTCTATTTGTACACCCAGACCTCTGCCTATTTTAGTCCCTGCCTGGATCGACTGGCTCACTACTTTGCCCCTTCCACTGATCCTGGTCTTCAGGCCCGCATTCCCCAACAGGAATACCGCATCTTTCAATCCCATCCCAATGACATTGGGCATAACCCCTCTTTGAGGGTTATAATCTTCATATGTGGTCCCGTTGTTCGTATCCACGCTGTTAAAATAATTGGCTTTGGCCGCGTATTTCGATTTGATCCCAAAAGCACTATACACCTGATTCACCGCTTTGCTCTCGCCAGCTTTGGCTTCCGGATTCTTCAATTTTCCGGCATACATCTCCGGGATATCACTATACATTTGCAGATCGCTGGAATAGATGCGATCGGCTATTTCTTTAAATACCGGGCCGGCCACCTGCGCGCCATAGTAGCCGTTCTTCGGCCCGTTGATAGACACGATGATCGAATACTTGGGTTTGTCGGCAGGAAAGTATCCGCAAAACGAAGCCTGATAAACTTTTTTACCATACCCCTTGTTTTTGTCCGCTACCTGTGCTGTACCCGTCTTACCCGCTACGCGGTAATGCGGCGAACCCATTAATTTACCTGTACCTCGGGTCACCACAGCTTCCAGCATGGCCTGTAGTTTTTTGATGGTTTTCTCTGAACAGATCTGTTCGGAAATCACCCTCGCTTTAAACTGCTCGATCGGGTTGCCCAAACGCCTGATCTCTTTTACAAAGATTGGGGCGATGTATTTACCGTTGTTCGCTACCGCATTATAAAATGTAAGGATCTGCAAAGGCGTGATCTGCATTTCATAGCCATAAGCCATCTGCGGCAGCGTCATGTTCTTGTTCCAGCTTTTAAACTCCGGATTTTTGATCACCGGCTTCGTCTCCCCCGGGATCTGAAGATCCAGTTTTTCGTTCATGTGTATTTTATACAAGTGATCAGTAAACTCCGAAGGATCGTCTTTATAATGCATGTTGACCAGCTTCGCAATGGCCGTATTGGCAGATTGCTCAAAAGCCTTCATCACCGTAACAGTCCCTATTCCGCCATGCGAATCCCTGATGGTATGACTGGGAATCCTATAGGTGCCGTCGCCCGTCTCCACCAACGTATTGGTATCAATTTTCTTGTCTTCCAGCAAAGCCATATAAGAAGCCAGCTTAAAGGTCGAACCCGGATCCTGGCTGCCGGCTATCGCATAGTTGAATGTTTCCTTATATTCTCCTTTACTGACCATGCTGTAGTTAGATACCGCCCGCACCTCGCCTGTAGCCACCTCCATCAGGATCACCGTACCATGATCGGCATCACTTAATTTCAACTGTTTAATCAGCGCACTTTGTACCAAATCCTGCATATTGATATCTATTGTAGATATAATATCTGCACCCTCTTTCGGTGCGATCTCCGCCTCTTCATTGACCGGCATCCACACACCACCTGAAATGCGCTGCACGAGCCTCTGACCACTTTGGCCGTCTATATAAGCACCATATGCACCTTCCAACCCAACACCATTGTCTACATTTTCATTTTTATAACCAATGGTACGGGCTGCCAAAGACTTGAAAGGCAAGATCCTCTTGTTTTGCTGCACTGCGATCAATCCACCGGTATACTTACCTATATTATATAAAGGAAACGTACGCACCTTTTTCAATTCCTGGTAGTTGACCTTGCGTTTGATCAGCAGGTAACGCATAGAATCTCTTCTGGCCGATCTCAGATACCTGGAATACTCCTTTGGCGTTTTGTCTTTAAAGAAACCCGACAAACGCATCGCCAGCGAATCGACTTTACCGTTGAACAAATCGTCGTCTGTAATACCACCGGCAAACATGTCCATCCTCAGCTCATATTCCGGTACCGAAGTCGCCAGTAAACTCCCGTCATTCGAATAAATATTTCCCCTGGCCGCCTCTACATTGATATACTTTGTAGAGAGACTATCGGCCATGGCACGCCACTTATGTCCCTCTACAAATTGCACATCACACAGTCTGACCACAACTGCCACGGCAAGCAGTACAATCAGCCCGAAAGCCAGATAAACACGCAATAATATGTTTGCTCTAATATTCATTACTGTTTACAATTATTTTCTTCGGCGGCTCGGTCAACTCTCTAATTCCTAAAGTATCAACCTTCTTGGCCACTTCTGTCAATTTACTCTTAAACATCAGGTCCGCTTTCAGCGACTTGTATTCCCAGCTCAACTCCTTCACTTCCTTACTCAGCTGATCGATCTTGCGGACATTTTTCACTGCCATATGACTATTGGCGATATACAACATACACAACACCGATAGAAAGATCAGGAAGGGCAGCATTTCTGTCGCCGACTCCTTACTCACCGCACCCTCGTTAAACAGCTTCCTGAAAAAAGCAAAACTATCTTCCTCAGATTTTGCCTTCTCTTTCTTAGGCTTCAACTGCGGCTCAGCCTGCAATTCTTCCTCTACTTCTTCTATTATTTCTCTAAACCGGTTGTTCATATCTTTTCCCCGATTCTTAATTTCGCACTTCTCGAGCGGCTGTTCCGCTCCAGTTCGGCCGCATCAGCCATTACAGCTTTCCTGGTGATCAATTTAAAAGGCTTTTCTTCATTGCCATAAAAGTCTTTTTCAACCTCACCTCTAAACTTACCTTTGGCCAGAAAACTCTTTACCGGGCGGTCTTCCAGCGAGTGATACGACATCACCACCAGCCTGCCTCCGCTTTTCAATACCTCCGGAGTCTGCTCCAGGAACTGCTCCAGCACTTCAATTTCCTTATTTACCTCGATGCGCAGCGCCTGAAATACCTGCGCCATATATTTATGTTCTTTTCCTTTCGGAATATGCGCCGCAGCCACAGTTTTGAAATCTGCCAGCGTCACAATAGGCTTGCCCATGCGGCCTGTCGCAATGGTTCTCGCCAATGATTTCGCATTCTTCACTTCTCCATAGATCCCAAAGATCTTATGAAGCTTATCTTCAGGATAAGTATTTAAAACTTCTGCAGCGGTCAGTTTACCCTGCTTGTCCATCCGCATGTCCAGATCCGACTCAAAGCGCGTAGAAAAACCACGCTCCGGCTCGTTAAACTGATGCGAAGAAACACCCAGATCAGCAAGAATACCGTCTACAGCTTTATACCCCAGCAAACGCAGGTTGTTTTTTAGATAAGCAAAATTCTGGTCCACGAAGTGAAAGCGCGGATCGTCGATTTTATTTCTTTGCGCATCAGGGTCCTGATCAAAAGCGATCAGCACACCGTCTTTACCCAAATGCTTCAGGATTTCACGGGAGTGACCACCGCCGCCAAAGGTGACATCCACATACACTCCATCAGGCTTGATCGCCAGGCCCTCGATGCACTCTTTCAACAATACAGGCACGTGGTAATTATTTTCCATCGTCCCTCCTGTTCCTATCCCCCATCACCTCCGCAGCCAATAGCGCGAAGTCCGCAGGATCTTTATCAAATAAAGCTTCGTAAGATTTTTTAGACCAGACCTCGATCTTGTCAAACTGACAAGCCAGGACCAGTTCAGTATTGCTTTCAATACCGACAGACTCCAGTAAGGAGTTGGGCAGGTTTACCCTTCCGGTAGCATCCAGCGTCAATTCTGTCGCGCCACGGGTAAACAACCGGATAAATTCTCTGTTTTTTTGTTCGTATGGATTGAGCTGACTCAGGTCTTCTACAATCTTTTCCCATACTTTCTTAGGATAGATCACCAGGTGCTTCTCAAAACCCCTGTTGATCACAAGTCCCTCTTGCTCAACATTAGGCAATTGCTTTTTCAGACTCGAAGGCACCATCAAGCGGCCTTTCGCGTCTAATTTACAATCAAATTCTCCTAACAATTGAACCATAGCAATATGTGCAATTTTATGTAGTGTAAAAATAGGTACTTCTACCACTTTCTACCACATTCTACCACAAAAAGTTTTCCACATATTTTAGATCTACCACTTTCCCCCATTTTCCTTATAAAAAGGCACAATTTCATGGTGGGAGGAAGTGGTAAAAAAAACAGGCGTCCGGTAAAAAACTGAACGCCTGTCCTCAATATTAGTCAGCCCAACTAGTCATTTATAGCTTTTACGCCGGGCAATTCTTTACCTTCCATATACTCCAGCAATGCACCTCCGCCGGTCGACACATAACTCACTTCATCCTCCAAACCGAACTTGGCGATAGCCGCAGCAGAGTCACCCCCACCAATCAGTGAGAACGCGCCGTTGTCCTTAGTCGCAGCCACAACCGCTTCCGCAACAGCCTTGGTTCCATGAAGGAAATTCTCCATTTCAAAAACACCCATTGGCCCGTTCCAAAGCAAGGTTTTAGAACCTTTGATCACTTCAGAAAATAAAGCCACTGTCTTCGGACCGATATCAAGGCCCATCCAGTCGGCCGGAATCTGACCTGAATCTACCGTACCTTTTTGCGCTTCATTGTCAAACTTATCGGCAATGACTGTATCTACAGGCAACAACAAATTCACCCCTTTGGCTTTTGCTTTATCCAGCAGCTCCAGGCACAATTCCATACGGTCTGCTTCCAATAAGGAAGTACCGATCTCACCGCCCTGTGCCTTAGCAAACGTATACGCCATACCGCCGCCAATGATCAGGTTGTCTACCTTATCCAGCAAACTTTCGATCAATAAAATCTTGTCTGAAACTTTGGCTCCGCCCATAATCGCTGTAAAAGGTTTTACTGCGCCATGGTTTACTTTTTCCGCGTTTTTCAGCTCTTCAGCCATCAGATAACCGAAGTATTTGTCGTTAGGAAAGAACTCCGCAACAATGGCTGTCGAAGCATGGGCACGGTGCGCTGTTCCGAAGGCATCATTGACATAGACATTGCCCAGTTTGGACAATTTCTCCGCAAAGTCGCGATCTCCTTTTTCTTCTTCTTTATAAAAACGCAGGTTTTCCAATAGTAGGACCTGTCCTGGTGACAAGTTTTTCGCCTGCTCTACCGCCGAAGCGCCGATGCAGTCGTCTGCAAACTTAACCTCCAGATCAAGCATCCTCGAAAGGTCGCCCAAAATATGCTTTAAAGAATATTTATCTTCAGGGCCACCTTTTGGTCTGCCCAGATGCGACATCAGGATCACAGAACCTCCGTCATTCAATATCTTGGTAATGGTTGGCACCGCCGCACGCATTCTTTTATCATCCGTAATCGCAAAATCACTATCCAGAGGCACATTAAAATCTACCCTGATCAGCGCTTTTTTATCCTTAAAATCACATTGGTCTATTGTCTTCATCTTTATTTTTATTGGTTATTGATTTATTTTATCTAAACGGACCAGCATCTCATAATGCGGCCCTATCGGCACGATCTCAAACTCTTCTGACACAATATCAAAACCCAGCTTACTGTAGAAACCTTCAGCAGAGCTGCGTGCATTGCACCAAAGATAAGAAGCCTGCAGGTTTTTAAGGTGTTCCTTTGCAAAATTAACCAGTGCGGCCCCAAAACCTTTCCCTGCAAACTGTGGGTCCGTCGCCATTCCCCTAAGCCGATAGCCCTCTCCTTCTTCCAAACGGCTGGTGGAAGTCACCTCTCCGGGGTGGTTGTCAGGAAAGAAAGAAGCCACACAAACCAGCCTCTCCTGTTCAAAAAAGCCCAGATGGAAAGCTCCGGGTACCTCATCTGTTGGAAACACACATAACGCTTCTGCGATATTATCCCTTAAAACGATACTTCGCAAAGGCAGGGTCTCCCTTGCTTCTATAAATTTAACCATAGGTCGCTTCTATTTTTATGACCAGATCAACTAACCGGTTTGAATAACCGGATTCATTGTCATACCAACCCACCACTTTCACCAGATCGCCCACGATGGAGGTCAGCTGTGCATCAAAAATGCAGGAATGGGAATTGTCCAGGATGTCGACCGACACAATCGGATCTTCCGTATACTCCACAATATCCTTCATAGCCCCTGCAGCGGCTTCTTTAAACGCTGCATTGATCTCTTCTATAGAAGTTTCCTTTTTGAGGATACAGGTAAAATCGGTTAATGAGCCATTCAGCACAGGAACCCGGATGCCCGCGCCGCCCAACTTACCTTCGAGATGCGGAAATATATTGGTGATTGCTTTTGCTGCCCCGGTAGTTGTCGGGATAATGGAAGCCGAAGCCGCCCTCGCCCTGCGCAGGTCTTTATGCGGTGCATCGTGCAGGCTCTGGTCGCCTGTAATCGAGTGGATGGTCGTAATATAGCCATCCAGGATCCCCCAGTTGTCGTCCAGAATTTTCACCATCGGCGCCACGTTATTGGTCGTACAGGAAGCGTTGGACAATATCTTTGCCTTCAAATTAATCGAATCGTCATTCACGCCCAGCACCACCATTGGCACTTCTTTATCCCCACACGGTGCCGAGATCAGCACTTGTCGGGCACCCGCCTGAAGATGCTGCTCCGCAGCGGCCTTGCTGGTGAAGCGCCCGGTCGACTCGACCACCAGGTCGATCTCCAGCTCCGCCCAGGGTAGTTGTGAAGGCTCCGGAATGGCATACACGAATATCTCCTTTCCATTGATCAGCAAGCTCTTATCTGTAAAAGACACCTCACCTTTAAAACCCCGGTGTACCGAGTCGTATTTAAACAAGTGGGCTAAAGTACCAGGATCGGCAAGGTCATTGATGGCTACGATATTGAGGTTTTTTTCCAGGGCATTGCGCAAAAATATGCGTCCTATCCTTCCAAAACCATTGATGGCTACTCTCATTTTGGTTATTGAACTATAACGCAAAACTAACTATTTTTTATCTTTTTATGAGTACCACTTCTCTAACTTACCCATCAGGTCATCTAAGCGGATTGGCTTCCCAATAAAATCATCCATACCGGCGTCTAAACAAATCTTTTCATCCCCTTCCATGGTATTTGCTGTGAGCGCAACGATCACAGGCTGTTTAACCAAAGTTTTACGGATCAGGCGTGTTGCTTCCAGACCATCCATTACAGGCATCTGCATATCCATAAGAATTAAGCTATAGGCTTTTTCGTGAGCAGCCTCCAAAGCAGCCTGACCGTTCCTGACCACATCCGGCGAATAGCCCAGCTTTCGCAGGGTAGCCACGATTACATGCTCGTTCATCAAATTATCTTCCGCGACCAGCAAAACATGAGGATACTTTTCACTGAAATCCAAACTTAGCTTTTTTGCAACATGCTGTTCGGCATGATCAGATTTATTCGCCTGCAGTGCATCAAGAATATGTTTGCTTAAAATATGTTGACGAATCGGCTTGGTCATCACAGAAGAAAATAATCCCTGTTCATTATCCTTGAATTCCCCGCCTATCGAACTGAGTAAAACAACAGGAATGCCCGGATGTAAGCGACGAACATGCCCGGCAAACATAACCCCATCCATCTTAGGCATCTGCATATCTGAAATGATCAGGTCTATCCCTGAATCGCTGGCAAGCAATTCCAATCCTTTCTCACCTGATTCTGCCAGTATGGGTTGCAAGTTCCAATGCTCCAGCTGCCTTTTCAATATGGTCAGATTGGTGACATTATCATCCACCACCAGTATCCTTTTACCTTCCTGATCAGCCATATCATATTTGATATAAGGTGTCAATGGCTTATTACCTGCTTGTGTCTGTACAGTAAATGAAAACGTCGATCCCTCACCCGCCTCACTGCTTACATAGATTTCACCGCCCATTAAACGTACTAACTTTTCAGATATAGCAAGTCCGAGCCCAGTGCCACCATATTTACGGGTTGTCGATGAATCTATCTGACTAAAAGCTTTAAACAATCTGTTCAGTTTATCGTCTGGTATTCCAATTCCGGTATCCCTCACATCAAATTTCAATACTAAATTACCCTCACCTGATTTTTTTTCCAGGCTAACCTCTACACAAACCTCTCCGTCTTCCGTAAATTTCATGGCATTCCCCACCAGATTGATCAGGATCTGTCTCAGACGCATTTGATCGCCCACAATCTGCAACGGTACTTCCGCCTCAATATCATATACCAAATCCAGCCCAAGAGCTGCAGCTTTAGTACCAAACATATCCAACACATCTTCAATACACTGCCTCAGATTAAAATCCTCGCGCTCCAGTTCCATACTGCCCGACTCAATCTTAGAAAAATCGAGGATATCATTGATCACATTCAGCAAGGTATCCCCGCATGTGGTGATGGTTTCGGTAAACATCCGCTGCTCTTCTGTCAGGTCACTCTCTTTTAGCAACATCGCCATTCCGATTACACCATTCATCGGTGTACGGATTTCATGGCTCATGGTTGCCAGGAAAATACTTTTGGCCTGATTGGCCCGTTCCGCTTCCTCCCTGGCCTTACTCAGTTCCAGATTCGATGCCATGAGTTGCTCATTGGCTTTCGCCAGCACTTCTTCATTGTGCTTCCGTTCCTGGCTCAATTGCGCTTCCTTCTGCAACTCGGCCATTTGTATCGTCTGCGCCACTTGCTGCTCGTTGTATTTCTTCAATAGATAACCCCACAATCCGCAAATAAGAAAAATACTGGCCGCCAGCAAAATATGGATTACAAAGGTCTGCAAATCAAAATAATCCAGCTTGGTAAAATAAATCTCTTCAACACCTGAGTTTTGGATATATCCAAAGACGGCATGATGGATCATCACCACCAGCACCATAGGGATCTGCAATTTCCAGTTCTGGTAAGTGATCAATATGGCACTTCCTATAAATGCAAAAAAGTGCATCTCAAAAAGCCCATGCATCTGATAAATGTACTGGGCCATAAAGACACCAAGCACTGAGCTCAGGACATACTGATACAGATCAGAGGTGGGCAACAGGAATTTAACTGAATAATAGGCCAATAATGAAATACCTCCCACGCCGATACCAATCAGCCAGGTATCATAAAAAAGAGCGAATACCAGTCCAAGGGCGAAATATCCAGGAAGGAAATAATCCATCAATCGATCTGAGCGCTCTTTCACGCTATATTCAAGCATTTTGGCGGGCTGATCAAGAAATGGGATTGATGATTTTATCATGTTGATTTAAAATGCTAATTATTACATCCTGGCAGACTACAACCATAAGCTTGCAATGCCAGGGAACTAAAACTCAGGTTTTTTTGCTGCTTTAATAAGCCTTCTAAAGCGATTTTCGCAAAATTTGTCTTTTCATCTGTACAATAGCGGCTTACGTTATAGTTTCCCCGGTAAAACAGATGATGATCTTTATCCAATAACACCAGCTGCGGAGTAGAATACACGCCACAGGCTTTGGCCAGTGAGTCGTCAAAGGAAACAGGGATATCCATATTAAACTTTCCCTGAATGGCTTCATCTCTGAATGTCTTATTACTCATTACGACCACTCTGAAATCAACCTCATCGCCATATGCTTTCATCAGGGCATTAACTTGTTTTATATTAAAACGGGAGCAGGGGCAATCCGGATTAAAGAAATGCAGAAACACTGGCTTATCATGATCATTTGTCATTGCTCCTTCCAGAGAAATCAACTGACCGGTCGGGACCCGTTTATAATCTTCAGGAACCGGGGTCGGCAATTGATAAACCCAGTCGTTGTACCAAAACAAGGCACCAATTGCAGAAAATAACAGTAACAACCAAAATATAACCAGTCCCTTTTTAATGTTCAACATTTAGATGCAAATTTTGCTCACCATATATTACGTAATTAGGCATTTTTTAGATTACGAAAATAGCGATTAAATTTAATCTGATAAAATGGGGCCATCTAAGCCAACAATAAAGTTTAGGGACTATAATGCTATATACCTAGATTTCTCCCCAAGCCACTCCCAGTGCTAATATTAAACCTTTCTACTTTTCTGGCATCCTACAGACAAAACCAAGAACCAGACCGAGTGAAGAATTATTTACAATTCATATTGCTCCTGCCTTTGATCATTAAAGCCCAGGATCTAAAACCCAATACACTTGCTCCGAATCCCGCTGCAAAAGGTTTCAGCGCAAAAGCAGACCAGTATCTCCAGACCTTATATAAGCAGGGCAATTTCACCGGCAACGTCCTTGTCGCCCATCAGGGCAAAATCCTTTTTCAAAAAGCCTATGGCTGGGCCAACCAGGCCAATAAATCGCCCAATACTTTGCAAACGAAGTTCAGGATAGCCTCTGTATCCAAGCAGTTTGCCGCCACCCTCATCATGCAACTGGTCGAAAAAGGTAAACTACAAGTCAGCGACCCCCTGAGCAAATTTCTTCCGGATTACCCCAAAGGGGATTCGATCACCATACGCCAGTTGTTGTCCCATACCTCGGGCATCCCCGAAATGACGAAGCTCCCTGGCTTTATGAACAAAAACATTCCCGCAGCCAACCTCTATCAAAAGATCGATTTCTTTAAATCCGCACCTCTGAATTCCAAACCGGGCAGCAAATTTGAATACGCCAATTCCAATTATCTATTGCTCAGCGCTATCGCCGAAAAAGTAAGCGGCATACCCTATGAAAAACTATTGCAGCAGGAAATCCTGGACAAAGTCCCTATGACAAACTCGGGGGTCAATAAGAACGACGGGGAGATCAAAGGTGTCGCCCAGGGCTACGTCCAACTGGGCAATGGACAGTGGAAAACCGCAGCGCCAAGGGTAGCCAACGCAGCTTATGGCGCAGGCGGCATGTACAGCACCGTCAATGATCTCTATCTATGGGACAGGGCACTATACACCCAGGCTCTACTATCAGAAAACACAAAGAAACAATTATTTAAGCCTGTCAGAAACAACTATGGTTATGGCTGGCTGATCCGCAAAAGTATGGGCAAAACAGAATACAGCCACAACGGCAAGACGAATGGCTTTCTATCCCTCATCTCCCGTTTTCCGGATGATGATGCCTGCATCATTGTCCTGTCCAACAGCACTTCTACCAAACCCGGCGAGATCAAAACTGAACTCGCCCGGCTCCTGTTTAACTAAGCTATTTGAACTAAATGCCTTTAACTACACCATTTAGCCAGACTGTTTTAGCTATCCTGTTTTAAAATGACATCCAATAAAGCCTTTGTTTTTTTGATGCCTTCATCTTCCGACAACTTGCTGCCTTCATACTCAATCCCTACGATACCGGTCCATTTGGCATCCTGCACCATCTTAAAGATCCGGCTGTAGTCGATCTCAATTTCATTGCCCTGGGCATCAAAGTCGTGTGATTTTGCACTTAAACCTTTCGCATAAGGGAGCAATTCAGCGATCCCTTTATACCTGTCATAGCTTTTCTGCGGACTAATCTTAAAATTACCAAAATCCGGCAGGGTGCCGCAATACGGATTGTTTACCTGCTTGATCAGGGAAGAAAGCCATTGTCCGTCAGAAGAATAGCCACCGTGGTTTTCAACGATCACATTGATCTTATTTTTCTTTCCATATTCAGAAAGTCTGCCGAGGCCGTCGACCGCAGCTGATTTAACTTCTTGTTCCGTACCTTTGCCAGCAGCATTGACCCGGATAGATTTACAGCCCAATGTCTTCGCCGTATCGATCCATCTATAGTGGTTTTCAACCGCTTTGGTACGGTTTGCTTGATTCAGGTCGCCCAGATTACCTTCTCCGTCGACCATGATCAGATGGTTTTGGATGCCTTCATTGCGGGTCATGTCCTTCAATTCTTTTACATAGGCTTTGTCAGTCTCCTTACCGTTAAAAAACGGGCTTACATATTCTACAATGTGGATGCCGTAATCGTTTTTAGCTTTTAAGGGGAATTCCATATTGGTCATTTTTCCTGCTCTAAGCGTACGGTGCAAGGACCATTGGGCGAGAGAGATGCTGAAAAATTCTTTTTTGGCTGCGCCAAATACATCCAGCGGAAGTACGGATGAAAATCCTGCGGCGGCGGTCAGCAAGCCTAAATCTTTTATAAAATCTCTGCGGCTATTGGTGCTCATATATTCAGTTTAAATGGTTTGAATTTTTGGTTAAGGTATGAATTTCCTAAAATAAATAAATTTTCATTGTTTTACGGATTTCACAATATTGCTTTTCTGATTTCACAATAATGATACAGTTTGCTTGTTAAAAGGGAATAGTAGATCGCTTTAAACGTTATGCTAAAGCGGTCGTCATTGCGAGGGAAGCACAGCGACGAAGCAATCTCATCATGATAGTTTTTTGAGATTGCTTCGTCGTTCCTCCTCGCAATGACGAAATGCATGTCAAGTTGCTTATATGCGAGCATACTGACATACGGCCGTTCCTGCTCGTGACGAACGCGCTAGTTCGCAGCAACATCCCGAACAAAACATGATAGACTGTTATCGACCTTTGATAAAAAATGTGTTAACATAGAGGTTGATATGTTATCATTTCTTAAACAATTTTTATACAATATTCATACATAGTTGACACAATGTTTATACAATCAATTATTGTATAAACTGTGTTTTTATATTGTTTATATAAACACTAAATATACTCTTTATAAGAACCTCAGTGCAATCGCATATCCGACACAGGTATCCATCACTTAATCCCTAAAAAAACCAAACCAAATGATCGGGTACAAAATTTGCTGTATAGAATATATTACCACTAAACAAACCTTTTTTGGTACCTTCATACTCAAGCAAACATTAATAAATGACTTCGAAACCCTCTTTTTGGCAGCGCATCGGTATTCAGGATTGGTTTATACCAACAGACGGGAGCACGCCAGTCGCCGCTAAACCGCTTACACCAAACAACGTATATACATACATTATCAAACAATTTGAGGCATCCGTAGCAGAATTGTCCTTCTCGGAGCGCAGTGTCTTCTACCACGAATACATCATCTGCCTCAATGGCGATGACTATAAAGAATTTTCAGACCATAAAAAAGGCCTGCTCGGCCTGATCGCACAAGAATCTGTAAAAAACTTTTACACCATACTAAAAGGACATGCAGAAGCAGGAAAAACCATCGAGCCAGCCAGCAATAAATGGGTGTTCCGCTTTGTCTCCCACCCCGATTACCGGCCCGGGGACATAGGCTTTATCGGGAAGCTCCTGCCCGACAGCAGCCCCAAAGAAGAAAACTTAAGAGTGACTTTTATACCGCGTCAAACCGGACTTGCGCAGACATTTGATGTCAACAACGACATCCTGCAGGATTTTATTTATTACAGCGAAGGCTATTATGAAATCCCTTTTACAGACACCTTCAAGCCTGCGGCCGCAGTAGAGCAGCCTGTAAGCAGAGCGGTACTGGCCCGATTGGAGACCACGGTGCCCGACAGGGCCTTTGCAGGCCAGAAACTGGAATACCTGATCCGCACAAATGAGACCATCGTCTCCGGCAATGAAGAAAGCAGCCAGGCGGACAATATCTTTAAGATCCCTTCTGAATGGGTAAACGCCCCGCATTTGAAAATAAGATTTGATCAGGCTGAAGAGCAGTTTTACCTGGCCTCCTTCGGGGAGAAAACCATACTCAATGAGGTACTGGTAGCGCAAAGCGATATCGATGCACCGGAATGGACCGCATTGCCGCTCAACTCCAGGATCATCCTGAACGGAATCATCGGCATCAATATATTTAAATCCTGATCTATGTCGCAACTCCTGTCTATTGCGTTATTTATACTGTGCCTGGTCCTGCTGATCGCACATTTTAAAGACATCAAAAAATCACCAGACTCCAATGGATAAAAATTATTTTGCAATTACAGACACCGGAAAGGTGCGCGATAACAATGAAGATGCCTTCATTGCTGAAAAAACTGCAGATAAAGATCTGATCATTGCCTGCGTGATTGACGGGGTGGGCGGTTATGCCGGAGGCGAAATCGCTTCCGAGATCGCCCGGTATTCCATCATGGAGCACCTGATGTCGCCCAGGGGGAAGTTGACCGACCTGATGAAAACGGCCATCATCAAAGCCGATGAGGAGATCCTTGCGGAGAAGCGCAAAGCAAAAGAATACGAAAATATGGCCTGCGTACTCACGCTGGTCCTGGCCGACCTGCCGAACAACCAGTTTCATTATGCCCATGTGGGCGATACCCGGCTGTACCTGCTTAGAGACCATACGCTGGTAAAAATATCTAAAGATCAGTCGTTTGTAGGCTTTATGGAAGATAGCGGCAGGCTCACCGAAGAACAGGCCATGCAGCATCCGAAGAGAAATGAGATCAATAAAGCCCTGGGCTTTGGCAATGGCCTGTCCGCCCAGGAAGACTATATAGAACTTGGGCAATCGCCTTTCCTGCCGGGCGATCTGCTGCTGATCTGCAGCGACGGACTGTCGGATATGCTTCCCCGTCAGGACATCACGGAGATTTTGATGGGAGAAGGTAGTCTGCAGGAAAAAGGGCAGCGCCTGATCCAGGAGGCGAACAACAATGGCGGCCGCGACAACATTACGGTCGTATTGGTTAAAAACGATAAAGAGACGCAGCAACACGATGTGGCCAGGCCTTCGGTGAAAAACAAAATAGTTAAAGAAACGCGTGTGGAGACCATCATCTCTCCTACGCCAGTGAGCGTTCCCCGGGAGGACAGAATCGTCCCCCCAATTGTTCCGGCAGCTTCGCCTGAGAAAAAATCGGGGCGCGGTGCGTTGCTGCCCATACTGTGCCTGCTTCTGCTTGCCTCTACGCTTTATCTCCTTTGGGATAAATATACCACCAAGCCTCAGCCTGTGGACAATCCTGAACTGCGCAGCGTAAAACCGCCAAGGTATCCCCAGGAAAAACTATTGCAGGATACACTAGATAACCTTCAGGGCAATACGCTGATCCTGTCGGACTCCCTGTTTAAGTCGCCCATCCTGATTACGGAGCCTTTACAGATCAACAAAGACACCGTCTACATCATCGCGGAGAACAACACCGTCATCAAACGGGATGTTTCCTTCAGGGAGATCCCGATCCTGATCGGCGCGGGCAGCAAACACGTATCCCTCGAAAATTTCACCTTCGAAGACTTCCCTACAGCGATATCGACGCAGAGCAATGCACTGGTCTTTAAAAATGTGCGTTTTGTCAATTCGCCAAACGCGGTACAGGGCAGTTTCAGTTTCCCTGCGGGGAAATACATCAGCGGCAAGATCCCCCGCAGCAAGTTTACTATAGATTCCTTACCTCTACCTTCAAACAATTAGAATGCGCTACATCAACCTACTGATCGCTATTGTTTTAGGGGCTTTGTTCTATACGCTTTACAGCAAGCAGCAGCAGGGCTTTGAGGAGGTGGTGGGCCGTTTGAAAGACGGCACCATGATGAACCTGAACGCAGGATCGGCCGGGCCTTCCATGAAAAAACTCCTGGAAAAGGGCTATTATTTTGAGGATAAAAAAGATGTGGCGCTGATTGAATCGGTGGTGACCAAGGGCATACAAAAGTTTAAAAAACCCATTGACAATATGGGGGAACTGAACAAAAGCAAGTTTTTCGTGCCAGCCGAAGAGGCTTTGCGCTTTGGGGGCAAGAATTTTAAAAGACGGGCACAGGACTCTAAGGCGCTGCTCGGTTTTACAGGAGCAGACTCCCTGCGCTATGCTCAGGAAAAAACCAACCCGCCTAAACTACCGGCACAGGCCGATCTGCGCAGCGGGCCGCACAGCATCCGGGGGAAGATCATCGACTCTCTAAAACGCCCTGTGGCCGGGGTGCTCATCAGGATGCAGCTGATCCTGCCGCAGGACAGCACCTTTGGAGAAGAAGGGCGACAGGAAAAGACGCCGCTGAGTGTGTATGCGCGCAGCGATGCGGAAGGCAGCTTTGCCTTTGTGAACCTGCCGGCCGACAAAGCCTTCAATGTGCTCCCGCTACAGCCGGGATTTCAGTTTGGCCGCTCACAGGGCGTACAGGAATTGCAGGGCGATGCGAAATTTACCTTCCGGCAGCACCTGCATACCATCCGCCTGTTCTCTGCGCGGGATTTTAAGATCCTGAAGAAAGAAAAGTCGCTGATCGTGCGTACACCGGAGGAATATAACCAATGGTTTATTATAATCACGGCCGCTTTCTTTGCAGGCTTTTTAGTGCTGCAGCTGGCGCTGAGCCGCAAATCTGTACCGACAGACAAAATTATCCTGCCGGTCATCATGCTCATGACGGGCTTCTCCTTTCTGACTTTATTAAGCTTGCAGGACCCACTGAGGGACCGCTTCCTGGCCAGGGATTCCCTGCTGTTTTTTGGAGCCGGGATTGTGCTGATCCTGGTCATGCTGCGCATCAATTTCCGCAAGCTCACAATAGATTCCCGCTTTTACCGCATGCTGGTGCTCAGCAAAAGCTCGGGCAAGGCCAATGGCTGGCAGTGGGCAGGCTTGTCGCTCGCACTCCTGGCGCTGACCATCGTGTTTGGCAGCGGGCCGGAAGGCAGCGGCGTGAAGGTCAACCTGCTGGGCGTGCAGCCCAGCGAGGTGGTCAAGTATGCGCTGATCCTGTTCCTCGCAGGCTTCTTTGCCAGCAATGAGCAATTCATCTCCACCTACCTGACCTGGCAAAAGCGCTGGTACTTCTTTTCTTTTGCCCTGGCGGCCATGATCCTGGCCATCCTGCTGTACCTGGCGCTCGGCGACTTAGGCCCGGCCATGGTGGTCTGCTTCACCTTCATTATCCTGTTCTCCTTTTCGAGGGGCGACTTCCTGATGATGATGGCGGCGATTGTGGCCTATACCCTGGCCTTATGGTTTTTAAATATCTGGCTCGCTACGCTGATCACCGTCGTCCTGTTGGCCTCCGTGATGCTGTCGAGCAAAAAAAGAATGAGCGAATCGGCCATTATGGTCATGCTCGTGATGGCGGGCTTCCTGCTGATCGACCAGCTGCCTTACCTCGATAAACTGATCCCCGGACCGGTAAACCGCCTGACGGAAAGAAAGTCGATCTGGCAAGATCCCTGGAGCAATGAGGTCTATGGCGGCGACCAGGTGGCCAATGGCATCTGGGCGATTGCCGGGGGAGGATTCAGCGGACAAGGACTGGGTGAAGGCTTTGCCAAAAACATTCCGGAGGCCCATACGGATATGATCCTGCCCGCCATAGGCGAAGAATTTGGCTGGACGGGCATCGTGGGGATCTTTCTTTTGTTCCTCGTCTTCCTGAACCGCGCAGTGACCATCGGGCGGCAAACGGGCACCCCCTTCCTCTTTTACCTTTCTGCGGGGATCGGCATCAGCATGTTTGTGCAGTTCCTGCTCATTGCGGGCGGCTCTACAGGGGCCTTGCCATTGTCGGGCGTAGCCCTGCCTTTCATCAGTTATGGCGGTTCGTCGCTGGTGGCCAATATGGCCGCGGCGGGGGTATTGCTGTCCATCTCAAAGATCAGGGGCACGAAGCTGCAAATGGAATACATCAGCAAGCAACAGGACCATAACCTGGTGCCTGCCCTGCTATCGGCCAGCATAGCCGTGCTGCTGCTGGGCATCACGGTCTCCAAATACCTCATGCTCAATGAAAAATGGGTGGTGCAACCGGCACTAGTGGCCGACCGCAGCGGCATGCGCATGTTTAGCTACAACCCACGCATCTCCATCCTGATGGATAAGCTCGAAGCGGGGGAATTGCTGGACCGCAAAGGCCGCATCCTGGCCAGCAGCAAACCTGAATATATTAAGAAACAAGCCGGGCTTTTGAAATCGGCCGGCATCAACTACCGCCTGGATTCGGCCATGCATAAGCGGGCAGATCGGTTTTATCCTTTCGAGGAGCAGACATTTTTCTGGACGGGCGATGCCAATACTGGGGTATTCAACGGCAGCACCAATGGGTATTTTGCGGAGTATGAACATGCGGCCGAGCTGAGGGGCTTCCATACACCCGTGGTTTCTTTCAATACCAAAGCCAACCGCTACCAGGAAAACCGTTTCCTGCCCAGGGGAGTGAAAGAAATGACGGTTAGCAAAAGGGATTTTAAGGCCCTGGCCCCACTCCTGCTGGCGGGGATCAATAGTCAGGAAGTGGCCGCTTTTAAGAAACGCAACCGGAATGTACAGCTTACGGTAGATGCAGGCCTGCAATCGGCCATACAACAATCGATGGCGGCCGATGATTCCCTAAAGAAAAGCAGGGTATCGGTAGTCATTATGGAAGACCAGACGGGTGATGTACTCGCCTCGGCCGTGTACCCCCTGCCTCCTGTAAAGGACTGGGATATGCTGACGATGAGTGTGGCGGACCAAAACAAGCTATCGGGCTGGCATACGAATGTCGATCTCGGCTTTACCCATGCCACCCAGCCGGGCTCTACCGCCAAACTGGCTACGACACTCGCCGCCTTTAATAAAATGGGCATGTCTGCTGCAGAACGGGTGTTTCCTGTCGCAAGCCGGGAGCGTATCCGGACCAAAGGCATCGAACCCGATGAAACGGGTATGATCTCCCTGGAGCGCGCGCTAGTCAAATCCAACAACGTATACTTCATTAAACTGGCCAATGAAGAGCAGCTGGAGAACGATATGGCGGCAGTATATATGCAGACGGGTATGTTCCTGAGGGGACTCGGTGGTTATTATTATGACCGGCCCGTGCTCAATAAAAAGCAGGAAGAGGAATGGTTTTCCATATGGAAAAAGACGGAATTCAATACCAAACCGAAATACGATCCGTTGAAAATCAGAAAGGGGCGGTCGAAAGGCATCTCGGGCATGGCCTGGGGACAAGGGGAGCTGATCGCCACGCCGGCCTCGGTGGCCAGGATGGTGGCAGGCATCGCCAATAAGGGCGATATGATGCCCAATCGGTACGTGTTGAAAATAAGCGACTCGCTCAGCAGCGTAGGCAAAGCGGTGAAAATCGCACAAAAACCGGCCTATGCAGAGCTG